>CAJIBH010000482.1_pt1 | contig 12620 bp, 7 predicted proteins | sample 9199311 | NCBI WGS metagenome assembly CAJIBH01 (sample SAMEA7708295, study PRJEB35096) | sediment metagenome | biome: marine neritic benthic zone biome [ENVO:01000025]; feature: sediment [ENVO:00002007]; material: shallow marine sediment [ENVO:03000034] sea grass bed [ENVO_01000059] ... | reverse complement strand
TTTTTGACGAGCCGACATCTGCGTTGGATCCCGAGATGGTCGGTGAAGTTCTTGATGTGATGAAAAATCTGGCCAGAGAAGGAATGACGATGGTAGTGGTTACCCATGAAATGGGATTTGCAAGAGAAGTTGCAGACAGAGTTATTTTCATGGATGAAGGCGCCATCGTTGAAGTCGGCACACCGGAGCACTTCTTTGTAAATCCCACCCATGAAAGGACCAAGCTCTTTTTAAGTCAGATTCTATAAATAAGGGCAGAAAATCCAATATTAACGTCATCTCTCCGAGCTGTATGCTCTACCCTCCGGCCTGTAAGCCCTACGAGCTGGAAGCGGAGCAGGACGCTGAATCAACTCGTTTACAATCACTTGCCCCCTGGAATCCTTGAATCCTCGAATCCTTTTCTCCAACAAAATTGGAAAAAAACCAATATTCTCGTATAGAGTTTACACACTCCTCGTTTATGTGATAATCTCTTCTCAGGTCTAACCCTTTGTTCTATCAATAACGACATCCAAAATTAGCGAGGTGAACAGATGGATTTTTCGTTAATTCTGAGACGGATTAAATCAAGCGGCTCCTACTATTTTTCCATAGGCATATTTATTATACTGGTCATTGGAATTGCGTCATCCCTTTATTATTCCGCGCTCAAAATCGACTACGTCTGGAGATGGTTTAGAGTCCCTCAGTATTTTGTATATCAAGATCAAGTTGAAATCAGAGCTGAGACAGAGGGTGAGGTCGAATCCATTCTATTAAAAGACAAAAAAGCCGTAATTCGGGTAAAAAGCGCCGGGGAAGCCGAGTCCTACACCGTCCCGGACGTTGATATCAGGGTCGATGAGGGGGATTTGATTTCTCCCGGAGATATATTGGCCACATATAGAAAATGGCGAGTCGGCATTTTAATGGAAGGTCTCTGGCTGACGCTAAAGGTCAGTATCATCGCCATTGTTTTTGGAATACTCATCGGTCTATTCGTCGGCATTGCCCGCATATCTTCCAACCCTGCATTGAAGTGGTCTGCAATCACCTATATCGAGTTTATCCGAGGATCGCCGCTGCTGGTGCAAATTTTTATCTGGTATTTTGTTCTCGGAACATTGATCAATAACATCCTTGTCAGAAAGGGAATAAGTCAGATTCCACCGCTGTGGTTTGGTGTCGCCGCCCTTGCCTGCTTCGCCGGAGCGTATGTGGCGGAAATGGTGAGAGCGGGCATTCAGTCTATCCATTTCGGTCAAATTGAGGCGGCCAAATCTCTGGGTATGACATATGTTCAGTCCATGCGGTATATCATTCTCCCCCAGGCCCTGAGACGAATCCTACCCCCCCTTGCCGGCCAGTTCATCAGCCCCATAAAAAACTCTACGTTGCTCGGCCTTATCGCAATCCGGGAATTGACCAAGGCAACGCGCGAAGTGATCACAACCAGCCTTCAACCTTTTGAACTCTGGTTTGTATGTGCAATTCTATATCTTGTTTTGACTTTTTCGCTCTCAATGTTTGTGCAATATCTGGAGAGGAAAACCCAAGTCACCTGATTATTTCAACCTTCCCACTAAATACCCGTCCATCAACAGATGTATCATATGATGTAAGACGCACACAACAAGGGCGAGTCCGTATTGCGGGAAAAGAGAAACCTGAAGAATTATTGAAAGGGGCAGGGTTTTTTGCCCGCCCATGAAAATAACACTTTCCCGACGCCCCTTGCCAAGTTTTAAACATCCGGTAAAAATGCCGGCTGCGGCCAATAATATTGCGTGGAAGCTAAAAACCAGCAAAAAAACGATTCCCACCGATGCGCCGCCGTTTAGAATGGCTTCCCTTGCCTGGGACACGGCCATCCAGACAATGGCCAGCACCAAAAACTGGTTCAGCATTTGTAGCTTATGTACAAATCTATCCATAAACGATTCTGCAATAATTTTTATGGCCAAACCGATACAAAGCGGTAAAAGAACATAAAACCCGAGCTTGATCATGATGGCCAGCCTGTCAATGACGACAACCGTTGATCCTCCCACCAGATTTAACAATAAAGAAAGTACCACCGGTATGGTAAAAACGGCAAGTCCATTGGCCAGTATGGTGATGAACAACGCCTGTGCCATATTGCCGCCGGCCGCGCCTGTCATTACCACGCCGCTGCTCAATGTTGTGGGCATAACGGCAACGAGAAAAATTCCTATGATAACGCCTGTATCTAGTGGAATACCGCCAAACAGCGCACCGATAACCGGTGCAACCAAAAAAATGACGACCAGGGCGGCAACGATGCCCTTTATATCCATCACACCCGATCTTATCTGCCGGGCATTCAATATCAAACCGGAAAAAAAGAATATCAGGACAATCACGGCATCCGGCCCCCGGTGTATTTTTAACCATCTCCCAATGCTCGAAACCGTCTCGCTGGCATCCGCCACCGTCACAACAAAAACAAGCAGAAGGCCGATGAGAAACCAGTATTTTTTGATTAAATCAGACAAAATTAACTGTTCCAATACTATAGCGGACCTGAGTTTCGTATACTAGAAACCATCTTAAAGTTTTGTTTGTACCCTTAACAGGTTGAGCGCATCAACTCAAGTTATGTACCCAAAATTAAATCAATCAAGTTTCGCACCCTTTATTTTCAGAAACGCCAATACAGCGAAGCAGGCCGGAAAAAATTTTTAGCAATATTTGGCTTCGAAACTTAAGATATTAAATCCATAAATAAAATTTTTCTGTTGCAAATCTTTTTTGTTTAACATAAAAACGCAGATCAAAAAACACGGATAGAAACCTCGATTCCACCACATATTGTATTCAGATAATTAAAATTATACCTCCCATTGTGTTTTTCCCTTTACAAACAGATAAATTCCTGATATTTGATTTAAGATTAAATTCAATAAAAAAAATGGGATAGGCAGAAAATAATAACAGGAGAATTCATTGCATGAAACTAAAAAAACTGGAAATAAACGGATTTAAATCCTTTGTTGAAAAAGCCAGTATTCAATTTCCTTCAGGTATTTCTGCGGTAGTGGGTCCCAATGGCTGTGGCAAAAGCAATATTATCGATGCAATAAAATGGGTTATGGGGGAGCAAAGTGCCAAACAGCTCCGCGGTAAATCCATGGAAGACATCATTTTTTCAGGCTCGAACGGTAAACCGGCATTGAATATGGCCGAGGTTTCACTCACCCTTTCCAACGACAACGGCACAGCGCCCGAAGAGCTTAAAGACTTTACCGAAATCATGTTGACCCGTCGGCTTTACCGTTCTGGAGAAAGCGGCTATTTCATCAACAAGCAACCCTGTCGGCTAAAGGACATTCATAATATTTTTTTAGGTAGCGGTTTGGGCACGAAATCCTATGCCGTCATTCAGCAAGGAAGTATCGGCACAATGACGGATGCCGGACCGGAAGAAAGAAGAATTCTCATTGAGGAGGCTGCAGGCGTTACGAGATATAAGTCGCGCAAAAAAGAAGCATTGAGCAAAGTCAGAGCCACAAACGAAAATATCCTGCGTGTCAGTGATATCATCACAGAAATTAAACGACAGATGGCGGGTCTGAAACGACAGGCAAGAAAGGCTGAACGTTATAAAAAATATCAAAAACGCATCAGGGAACTCGATATCTGTCTTGCACTTTTTCATTATGATGAATACACACACCAAATAGATGAATCCGATGCGCTGTTAAAAGATTTAAACAATACAGACATTGAACATTCAACCCGGTTGAAAAAGCTGGATGCCGCGCTCGAAAAAATAAAGTTCGATCGCACAGCAAAAAATCAGGAAATTTCAGATCAAAAATCCTGCATATTTGAAACACAGCGCAATATAGACCGGATGGAAAATGACAAGGCCCACCTTTTTAAAGATGTCGAAAGGCTTACATACGAATTTGTTGAACTTGAATCCGCCCGTAAACACCTTGAAGAGAAAAACAGGGATTTATTGGCCGAGGTTCAAGAAGGTGAAAACCAGAATATCCGTATTCAAGCTGAGATAACATCCGTAAGATCGACCCTCGACAAAGAACAATCCGCTTCGCAAAATATAAAAGACGACCTCTCTTCGCTAAATCAAGAGATTGAAACCTGTAAAGCAAACTTGATGGATCTTGTCGCCCGGGAAGCTCAATATAAAAACATCTATCAAAACGCCACGCACAGCAAGGAAAGCCTGAAAAGACGACTCAAAAGGATGGATGAGGAAGAACTTACAACACGCCGAAATGTTTCCGAACTAAAGGATAAAAACAACCGCGCAAAAGAACATCTGAGGTCATACAAAACAGAAATTGATGATCTGAGAAATCGCATCGACATCATCCAAAAACAACTCCATGAAAAAAATACGGCCCTGGGAGGACAGGTCAAGCGGGTTCAAACCCTCGAGATTGAAAGAAACAAAGCCAGATCATCTTATACCGCACTAAAGAAAATGGAAGGCAACTTCGAGTGGTACAAAGATGGCGTCCGGGCGCTAATGAAAAAAAGTCAAGCTGTCAAAAAAGACGTGTCATCCGGCAGTCCACAAAAAGAGGTTGGTGACGGTATTTTGGGGCTTATGGCGGAAATTCTTGAACCGGAACCTGTCTATGGGACTGCGGTGGAGGCCGTCCTTGGGGAATCCTTGCAATACATCCTTGTTGAAAATCAAGAGACTGCTGTGGGCTCCATTGATTATCTTCAGAAAACCGGCGCGGGACGCAGCGGTTTTATTCCGGTTACATCTGTCAAAAATATGAAATCTAACCCGGATCATCAACCGGATCACCCAAAATATCTTTTAAACCATGTTGCCATAAAACCGGGATTTGAACAGATCGCAGAAGCGCTCTTAGGACATGTTGTCGTTACAACCGATATTAAAGAAGCCATAGACGTTTTCAACAGCAACGGCAAATTACAAACCGTTGTTTCCCGGAACGGTGACTTAATTTCTCATCAAGGTATTATGGTGGGCGGCAGTAAAGACAATTTATCAGGAATCCTTGCAAAAAAACAGGAAATCAAAGATATTGAGAGCAACATCGTTCAATTGGATCAAAAACTTCATTCGGCTCAAGACCATCAAAAAGAACTGGAATCTGTAGTTAGGCATATTGAAAGCAACCTGCAAAAGCTTCGGGAATCGGAAAACAAGGCCAAACATAACGAAGTCGAGGCTGAAAAAGCGCTTTATAAAGCTTCCGAAGATCTTAAAAACGCCCTTAGACATCTTGAAATTGTTCAACTGGAACAGGAGCAGCTTTTGGGTGAAGAATCTGATGTTGACGAAGAAGTCGTCAAATACAACAAGGCCGTCTTTGAAATTGAAAATCAGGTCAAAAACGCTCAGGATCTCGTTTCCGAAAAGCTGGAACAAATCAGCATTGTCTCGTCTGATGTGGAAGCGTTTAATCAGAAAATCATCGATCTCAGGCTTGAACTCACCGCTTTAAATGCCAAACTGGAAAACAGCAATAACACGTTAAACCGCCTGAAAGAATTCCAAAACGACGGGATTCAAAGGATCGAACACATATCAAAAGAGCTTATTCAAAAAAAACAAACAAAGCACCATTTAGAAGAAAAAATACAAGAATATGAACAGACGCTTTCCGGTATGTATGATGACATGAAGCTTCTTGAGAGAGCACTTGAAAATAATGAGGCAGATTACAATGCAATTGACGCAAAGCTGAAAGAAAGCGACAGTACTCTATCAGAGATCCAAAACGAGCGAGAAAAAATTCTTCAAAAAATACGAATGCTTGAGCTTGAGCAGTCGCAACGGCTGATTAAACGTGAAAACATTACAAACCGACTGGAAGAAAGCTATCATAAACCGATTCCGGTTCTCAGATCAGAATTTGAAGAATCTGAAATCGGCAATGATTTAAATGTAGATGAAATTGAAGATGAACTCACACGGACCAAAAATACAATAGCAAGATTTGATGATGTTAATCTGGGTGCCATAAAAGAGTATGAACAGCTCAAAGAGCGATTTGATTTTCTCACTGAACAGCGTGAGGATCTTGTAAAAGCACTGGGTGATCTTCACAAGGTGATTAATAAGATAAACAGAATCAGCCAGGAGCGATTTCTTAAGGCTTTCGACGAGGTTAACAGTAAATTGAAAGAAGTGTTTCCACGTCTTTTCGAAGGTGGTTCCGCCAGACTTGTCCTTACAGAACCTGACGATCCCCTTGAAACCGGAATAGAGTTTATGATCCACCCGCCCGGGAAAAAGCTGACTAGAATGAGCCTTCTTTCCGGCGGAGAAAAAGCACTCTCCGCCATCGCTTTGATCTTCTCGATTTTTTTAATTAAGCCGGCAACTTTTTGTCTCATGGATGAAATTGATGCGTCCCTCGATGAGATCAATGTCTTTCGTTTTAATGATTTGTTGCAAATCATCGGGGAAAAATCCCAGATCATCATGATCACACATAATAAAAAATCAATGGAATTTGCAGATACCCTTTTCGGTATCACCATGGAAAAAAAGGGGGTTTCCAAAATCGTATCGGTAAACTTAAACCCCAAAGAAAGTGATAGGGAAATGGGAAATGAAGAAAAAATACCAGACCTCATTACATCACATGAATAATTATGGCACTCAACTGGTTCAAAAAAAAGAAACACAAGAATGAAGAAAAAATACCTCCCGATCAGAAAATCGACGACGCTTCGGAAGCATTTGAAACTGAAGATGTTGTTGACACCCAACCTTTCGGAAACAATGATGGCCCTGAACACCAAGAATTAGAAAACGAAACAGCCCCCCCTCTTCCCGAGGATGACCAGGAGACTGATCAAGCTGCTTCTAAAAAACCATCAGGATTTTTTAAACGTTTAAAAATCGGTCTCTCCAAAACCCGCAAACTCCTTTCAACCGATATCAATGAGCTCTTTGCCGGCAATAGAAAAATTGACGATGAATTACTGGAGGAACTTGAAGAAATTTTAATCACTTCTGACATTGGGGTTCAGACAACCATGGACCTTATCCGGAGCATTTCCATAAAATCTTCAGAGATATCAGGGCCCGATCAACTCAAAAATATACTTCGAGAGAAAATTCTGGAATTGCTGGACGCCACAATGACGCCGTCTCAAGAAATTGCGGACAAACCCCATGTCATCATGGTCATCGGCGTCAACGGTGTTGGAAAGACAACCACCATCGGAAAATTGGCTGCTCGATTTTCTTCTTCTGGAAAGAAAGTGATCATCGCCGCCGCCGACACGTTCAGGGCTGCGGCAATAGAACAGCTGACGATATGGGCCGATAGGGCCGGTGCAGACATCATAAAGCACAAAGAAATGTCAGATCCCGCGGCTGTTGCATATGACGGCATTCAAGCTGCTGTTGCCAGAGATGCGGATATTGTTCTTGTGGATACCGCGGGAAGGCTTCACACCCGGAAAAACCTGATGGAGGAACATAAAAAAATAAAACGCACCATTTCAAAAAAGCTTCCCGGAGCGCCCCATGAGATACTTCTGATTCTCGATGCAACAACCGGTCAAAATGCTTTGTCCCAAGCCGAATTATTCAATGATGCCCTCGATGTCACAGGAATCGCCCTTACGAAGCTTGACGGAACAGCCAAAGGTGGTATCGTTGTCAGTATCTGTAATGCGCTTGAAATTCCTTTAAACTATATTGGGGTCGGCGAAAAAATAGAAGATCTCCAGGAATTTGATGCGATTGAATTTGTGGACGCTCTTTTTTAAACCCAATATCAAATCGTGTAACGATCTTATAGTACTCCTTCCGATGAACCCCCATTTTATAATGGGTGAAAGGGTCACGAAAATGATTTTTCCATAGGGTATGGCCTCTTCGTATTTGATTATTTTTGTAATTCGATCAAGAGAGGATAACCCATAAGGCATTTTAATGAACACATCGGCTTCTTCCGTAGAAAATAGTTCTCTCAAAACAGCATAAAGGGCTTCATTCCAAGGAGCCCTCGTTGTTAGATTGTCAATCTTTTTCCTCAGTTTTCGATAAATATCTTTTCCAACCAAGTGCCCCATAATTCATCCTCTTTCTTTTTGGTCATAAAAGAATAAAATTCTATGGCCAAACATTTTCATTTGTTATTCTCCTTTTTCCATTTCTTAAAAAACACTTTTAATCCTTATCACCATTTCGAATGTTTAAACATAGATAGAAAAATCGAGGCAACTAGCGTTTGGTGATATGATATTGGGGTATCTGGCAAAATCCGGCTCGCTGATATGTACCGAACTATTTCAGATATCAACGTTTTGGGGTCGATGACTTCATATCGAAATTGCAACCATATTTGAGTCGTTTGGATTGAAGATGTAAGGCAGGAATATGCACTTTTTAATGAACAATATTGAGATGAATTTATGTCTGTTGGCATACAAATGTTTATGGCTATCCTAAAAGTTGTCGAATCGCTTTTAAAAGTTCTTCTCGTGAAATTGGTTTAGCAAATGTATACCGTGCTCCTAACTTTTTGGCCATACTTAGATATGTCTCTGCATCGATTTCCCCTCCTCCGGAAACAGCGATGATTTTTACATCAGGAAAATCTCTTTTGAGTTCTATGATTGTTTCAATACCTTCTTTTTCAGGCATGATTATATCGGTAACAATCAGATCGAATGGATTTGCACGATAAAGTTTTACCCCTTCTTTCCCGTCGGAAGCCTTAACCACATCGCATCCTATATCTTCTATCATTTGTTTGAGCATTGTTCGCATTTGAGGTTCATCTTCAATTACAAGAACATGTCCCGTGATTTGTTCTTCTTTTGTTTTATTCAGCGCCTTTCGAACCACCTTGGCCAAATCAGACCTGCTGAAAGGTTTTTCAATATATTGACGAATGCCAATTTCCTTTGCTTTTTCTTCATCTATATTTTCACTGAAGCCGGTGCATATAATGGTTGGCAGATCAGGGCGAATTTTCAGAATTTCCTCCACAAGGTGGTCTCCGGTCATTTGTGGCATGGTCATGTCGGTAATCACCAGATCAAATTGATCAGGGTTGGCACGGAATAATTTCAGGGCTTCGACAGGATTCGTTTTAGTCTCAACCTGATATCCCAATCGCTCCAGTCTATACTGTCCGGCATCAACCATTGATTGTTCATCATCAATAAACAGTATCCGTTCTTTTACGGTTGGAAGGTCCTCATCAATTTGTATTTCTGGTATAGGCTCCCTTTCGGTGATGGGAAAAAATATGTTGAAGGTTGTTTCTTTTTCCGGTTCACTTTCCACTATAATTATGCCATTGTGTTCTGTGACGATGCCATGAACTACGGCCAATCCCATTCCTGTACCCTTTCCGACTTCCTTGGTTGTAAAATAGGGGTCAAATATTCGATTTATTTCTTCAGAAGACATGCCATGCCCTGTATCACTTACACTCAAATTGACATATCGTCCTGGGTTTAAATTAGGATGTTGAGTTGTAGTATCTTCATCGAGCTCAACATTCTTAAGACTGACCTCAAATATCCCTCCGTCCTGCATGGCATGATACGCATTGGTGCAAAGATTGATAAGAACCTGATTGATTTGTGTCGGGTCTGCCAGAATTGTATGAACATCTTTTTGAATATTGTGGCGAATTTCAATGCTTGTGGGAATCGAAGATCGCAACAATTGAAGTGATTCTGTGACAATAGGGATGATATTTGTCGGTTTTTTCTCTAATTTTGTCTTGCGGGCGAAACTTAGTAGCTGACGTACCACATCTTTTGCACGTAAGCTGGCTGTCCGGATTTCTTCCAAATTGAATCGGGTTGGATTCCATTCAGGCATATCATCCATTGCAAGTTCTATATTCCCAAGAATAATTCCAAGAATATTATTGAAATCATGGGCGATTCCTCCGGCCAATGTACCGATAGATTCCATCTTATGAGCCTGTTGAAGCTGGGATTCAAGCTGTTTACGCTCGGTGATATCATCTCCGGCGCTCAGAGTAGCAACGATATGCCCCTGTTCATCACGCAATAGCGTGCTGTGCCATGCAATCTGTCGCAACTCCCCGTTCCGCGTTATGATAGGATTTTCGAAATGTTTAGACACTTCTATTTCACCAGTCATAAGCCTTAAAAAATAGGGATACACATTTTCCATGCCTTCTGGCTGTGGGAGACATTTAGAGAACCAATGCTGGCCGATGAGATCGTCTTCGTTATAACCGAACAGCCGACATCCCTTTTGGTTGATTAAGGTTATCCGCCCTTCTCTATCTAATGCAACTATGATAGCCTCGACAGTATCCAGATACCCTTGGGCGCGGTCCCGCTCAAGGCGTAACGCCTCTTCAGCCTGCTTGCGATCGGTGATGTCGCTACACACGCCGCTCATGAACTGGGTCCCGCCCACTGAATCCGGCACGGGATAACCTTTTTCATGAATCCATCTTACCTCCCCGTCGATCCTGATGATGCGGTAATCACACTTATAGGGTTTTCCATTCATGTGGTATTTATCCACCACCCCAAGATATTCATCAAGATCATCGGGATGAATAGCCTCTAAAAAAGACTTGGGGGATTGTAAAAGGCTCTCCCTTGACCTCTCCCAGAGAGTCTCATAGGCCGGGCTTATGTAGATCATTTCTCCGATGCCGCAGGTGCTCATCCAGAAAACGTCATTAATGGTTTCTGTTACGAGCCTGAATTTTTCTTCGCTCTCCCTCAGAGCCTCCTCGACCTGTTTGCGCTCGGTGATGTCTTCAACAATTCCTTGATAGTGGGTAATATGGCCTTTCTCATCTCTCCTGATGAAGGTTCTATCCTCAACCCATTTCACCTGCCCCTTTTTGGTGAGAATTCGGTAGGGATGATGTACAAACCGCTCCCTCCCGGGTTCTTCGCTAAATTTCGCGACCTCTCTGGCAACCCTTTCTAAATCATCAGGATATACGACATTATCGTAAACAATCCTACGCGATAGAAATTCATCTGTCGTATAACCAAACAGAGCCTCCACATTATCCGTAACAAACTCAACAGGCCAGCTTTCCTCGTTTTTCCAGAGGAATGCCACGGCCGGACTCCTGCAGATAATGTCGTAAGCCTCCTTAAGTGCCGCTTCTGCCTTTTTGCGGGCGGTGATGTCCAATGTAACGCCCCTTACTCCGGATGGTTCACCGTCTTTTATAATGGGGGAGCTATATATCAAAGCGGGAAACTTCCTGCCGCCATTTGTCAAACAAGTGTATTCATGATTCTCAAACTCTATCCCTCGTAGCGTCTTGCCGAAGTTTGCAACAGCCCTTTCTCTATCTTCGGGAGCAACAACGTCTGCTACGGACAAGCCTTCTTCAAGGTCTTTCGGGGTATAATCAAAACTCTCATAACCTGCCCGGTTGGCATACTTGAAGTTTCCCTCCAAATCCGTTTCCCAGACTGGCTGAGGTAGCAAATTGGCCAGGTCTTTGAATCGTTCCTCGCTCTCCCTCAGAGCTTCCTCGGCCTGTTTGCGCTCAACGTCAGTTCGCTCTAACTTTTTAACCCTCTGCTCCAATTCTTCATAGGTTGGTTTCTTGGACATTATAAAATTCTCCTATTAATCAGGATATTAAATAGAATAGGACACAATAAAAAGAACATCATAAGAATAGAAAGAATGCAAGACACTTTACGTCGTGCATTTCAGAAAAGTAAAGATGTGTAAACATCATTATGATTGCAATCTTTTTCATTGAAAGTTGATTGAAGATTTTGGGATATCTCGAACTGCCTATTTTCAAACGGAATTTAGATACGGCATAAAGGTATCTCAGAAATAATGCTCATTGAATTTTATAACAGCCTGCCATGAAATCCTTTTTTATATAAACCAAATTGTTGTGATATATTTAATTCCAGGTGGGCAGGCGATTATGTGAATTCATTCCTGGTCTCAGATATGCCATTTGCTGTGTTTATTGAGATTATCACATAAAGCTCACTTCTGAATTCAATTTTATTAACAGATATCGTATAATTGCCGTTATCAAGTCAAATAAATCCTGATTTTGACTATCGCCAAAATATCTTCGTCTATCGACAGCTTACTTTTCTATTCACTAAGTAAGCTGTTTTTTATCGCAGGGGTCAATGTGTTATCTCAAGACTGCCAAACTCGCTTTGTAATCCTCCCATGTCACATTCACATGCGTTACCTTTGCAATGGGCGGCCCTTTTTTACACCATTCAAGAATTGACTCAACACTCTTTTTTGAACCTTCAAACACGGCTTCAACCGTCCCATCTCGTTTATTCCTGACCCATCCGAAAATCCCAACTTCATCTGCTGCATGTTATGTCTCCCATCTAAAAAAAACACCCTGAACTTTCCCGGAGATAACCGCATGAGCTCTTACTCTATCTTCCATTCCCACACCCCCCTCTGCTGATTGATGATTGTCAATTGAAAATTGGTAATAGTTTGAGCCCTCGGGGAATTATTCTTCTAAATCCTTAAGTATCAGTGGATTGGTCTTCGCTTTCAGCTACGCCCCAACAAGATGGATGATCTTTTTTTAAAGCGGGTGCTGTTTGAGTGGCTTAGGGATCGTTCTTGTTGGGGCGTAGCTGAAAGCGAAGACCAAAGAAAGAACAGGCAC
>CAJIBH010000085.1_pt1 | contig 12638 bp, 11 predicted proteins | sample 9199311 | NCBI WGS metagenome assembly CAJIBH01 (sample SAMEA7708295, study PRJEB35096) | sediment metagenome | biome: marine neritic benthic zone biome [ENVO:01000025]; feature: sediment [ENVO:00002007]; material: shallow marine sediment [ENVO:03000034] sea grass bed [ENVO_01000059] ... | reverse complement strand
CTTTGGGGTGAAAATTGATGAGAAAAAAAGAACATCATCCGACCTGCCCGCTCGTGACTCGAAGAAGCAGGCGGGTATGCCATTTTGGTATAATTTATGATGCTATGATGTTGTTTAAACCCCCTTTAATTAAGGATTATAAAGATTCTCATCAATTCTCATGCAAGATTCAGGTAATAAAACATCCGGTACAGGAAGGACATATTATTAAATGGTTACGAACCTATTAACAAAGGTATTTGGAAGCAAAAACGAACGGGAATTAAAAAAGATTAAACCCCTCGTTGAAAATATTAATGCCTACGAACCCCAAATGCAATCCATGAGTGATGAAGCGTTGAAAGCTCAAACTCAATTATTCAAAGAGCGCCTGAACAATGGCGAGTCCCTCGATGATATTCTACTGGAAGCCTTTGCAACAGTAAGAGAAGCGTCGATTCGTACCCTTAAAATGAGGCATTTCGATGTTCAGCTTATCGGCGGCATCGTTCTCCATCAGGGGAAGATTGCTGAAATGAAGACCGGTGAAGGTAAAACCCTGGCGGCAACCCTCCCGGCTTACCTGAATGCGCTTTCAGGAAGGGGAGTGCATATTATAACGGTGAACGACTACCTGGCAAGACGTGATACGGAATGGATGGGGCATATTTATAAATTTCTGGGGCTTTCCGTGGGCTGTATATTACACGGCCTGAATGATGATGAACGCAACGCCGCATACAGTTCGGACATTACTTACGGCACAAACAATGAGTTTGGTTTTGACTATTTAAGAGACAATATGAAGTTTGACATAGATACCATCGTTCAAAAAGAGCTCAATTTTGCAATTGTCGATGAAGTTGACAGTATTTTGGTTGACGAAGCTCGAACACCGTTGATCATATCCGGACCGGCCGAAAAATCGACGGAGCTGTACCATATGGTCAACGGTATCATTCCACGTCTTGTTTCTGAACGTGACTTTACTGTGGATGAAAAGGCCCGATCAGCCGTGATGACCGAAGAAGGGATAGCGAAAGCGGAAAAATTGCTCAAGGTCGACAACCTGTACGATCCAAAATATATCGAAGTTCTTCATCATGTTAATCAGGGGCTTAAAGCACACACCCTCTTTAAACGAGACGTTGATTATATTGTGAAAAATGGAGAGGTTATCATTGTAGATGAATTTACGGGCCGTCTCATGCCCGGCCGTCGATACAGTGAAGGATTGCACCAGGCACTTGAAGCCAAAGAAAACGTAAAAATCGAAAATGAGAACCAGACACTGGCCACTGTTACGTTTCAGAACTATTTTAGAATGTACAATAAACTTGCCGGAATGACAGGGACCGCGGATACGGAAGCGGCCGAATTTAAAAAAATATATGATCTTGACGTTATGGTGATCCCCACAAACCAGCCCATGATTCGAACCGATAACCCGGATGTGATTTATAAAACCCGCAAAGAGAAATTTGATGCAGCAATCAACGAAATCGTCGAACTGAATAAAAAGGGACAGCCTGTTCTGGTGGGAACAATTTCAATTGATGTTTCAGAAAGCTTTGCAAAAAAATTGAAAAAAAGAGGAATTAAACATTCGGTATTGAATGCAAAGAATCATGAAAAGGAGGCGGAGATTATAGCGCTGGCAGGCCAGAAAGGAGGGGTTACCATATCGACAAACATGGCCGGTCGTGGGACGGACATCGTTTTGGGAGAGGGCGTCACCGAGTTGGGCGGGCTTCATATTCTCGGAACCGAAAGACATGAAAGCCGGCGAATTGATAATCAGCTCAGGGGACGTTCAGGGAGACAGGGAGATCCGGGATCGTCGCGTTTCTATCTTGCTTTGGAGGATGATCTCTTGCGGATATTCGGTGGCGAACGAATCACCGGAATTATGGAAAAGCTGGGGATGGAAGACGGTGAACCCATAGAAAATAAGCTGATCAGCAAGGCCATCGAAAATGCCCAGGCAAAGGTTGAGGGACACAACTTTGATATCAGAAAGCAGCTCTTGGAGTATGATGATGTAATGAATCAACAAAGGGAAGTCGTTTACAGACAGCGCCGGGAAGCCCTGAACGGTAAAAGTCTGAAACCCGCCGTCGAAGAAATGATTCGTGATAAAGCCGAGGAGATTGCATATGGCTTTACTGACGAAAAAACATATCCTGAAGAATGGGACTGGAAGGGATTGAAAAAGGCGGTATTTAAGCAATTTAATTTTCGACTGAATAAAATTGATGATGATACCATGGACGGTATGACCCAAGAAAGGTTAGCCCAGCTGATTGCCGATTCCAGCCTAACGGTATATAACGAAAAAGAGGCCGCCGTCGGATCGGAAGAATTCAGACATCTCGAACGCATTGTTATGCTACAAACGGTTGACAATCTGTGGAAAGACCATCTTTTGAGTATGGACCACTTGAAGGAGGGAATCGGTTTAAGGGGGTATGCACAACAGGATCCTCTCATCGTATACAAAAAGGAAGGGTTCGAATTATTTCAGGAAATGATTTCAAGGATCAAGGAAGAGACGCTGGAAATTTTGTACAGGATTCAAATATCCGAGCCTCAGAATATTGCCGACTTACAACAGCCGAAGGAACAGAAACTGGTCTTTTCCAGCGGAGATGAACCTGCAAGGAAGAATCCGGTCAAGCGAACCCAAAAAAAGGTGGGACGAAATGCTCCTTGTCCGTGTGGAAGCGGAAAGAAATATAAAAAGTGTTGTGGCATATAACATAAAGGGCGCAATTATTTTGATTGTGCCCTTTACAAGATCGGGCATCAATGATTATAATATTTAATAATCATCATTCCAACCCTGTTCATTTAGGGTTTAATTTTATTGAAACAACAGGGTTCGGACCAAATTCTTCAAGGGGCTAATCATGGAAAATGATTCAACGGACGGCTACAGCCCTGAACTAGAAGAAGACGTCATTTATGAAGTCGGGGATGATATTGATGAGCCTTCCATGTATAAGGTGCTCCTGCATAATGACGATTACACAACCATGGAGTTTGTGGTCGAAATCCTGATAATTGTTTTTAATAAATCACCGGAAGATGCAGTGAGGATCATGTTGAACGTTCACCACAAAGGTGTCGGAATTTGTGGTGTATATACTTATGAAGTTTCGGAAACCAAGATGAATACCGTTCATACCCTGGCCAGACAACATGGTTTCCCCCTGAAGTGTACAATGGAGAAAGAATAGACCATGATCAGCAAAGAACTTAGCGAGACATTAGGTTTTGCAGTAAGAGAAGCCAAGAGACGACGCCACGAGTATGTTTGTATAGAGCACTTGCTTTTTGCTATTTTATATGACAGCGAAGGTATAGAAATCATCGAAAATTGTGGTGGTAACGTTGAAAGTCTTAAAAATGCTCTTGAATTATTTCTAAGCCAACGGATGGAAAGCATTCCTGAAGAAAATGAATATGTGCTCCAGCAGACCGTCGGGTTTCAAAGGGTCATTCAGAGAGCGATTAATCATGTCCGATCTGCAGAAAAACAGCAGGTCGATGTGAGTGACATACTGGCTTCGATTTTTCAGGAAAAGGATTCTAACGCTGAATATTTTCTGAGTTCGGAAGGGATTACCCGTCTTGATGTTTTAAGTTACATTTCTCACAATGTTTCTAAACAGGTGGATAAAGGGTTGGATCCTTTTGTAAAAACAGAAAAAAGAGAGAAGAAACAAAAGACCGATCCGCTGGAGGCGTTTACCATTGACCTCGTAAAATATGCAGCCCTGGGAAAGTTGGACCCCTTAATCGGAAGAAACCTCGAAATGGAGCGGACCATTCAGGTGCTATGCCGTAGACGCAAGAACAACCCAATCTTTGTTGGAGACCCCGGAGTTGGTAAAACAGCCATGGCCGAAGGCCTGGCCATTCGGGTAAATGATGGATCCATTCCCGAATTACTTAAAAATGTTCGTATTTATTCCCTTGATCTCGGCGGCTTGCTCGCCGGTACTAAGTTTAGAGGTGACTTTGAACAGCGTTTAAAAGGCGTTTTGTCTTCTTTGAAAAAGAAAAAAGAGGCTATTTTATTTATCGATGAAATTCATACTACCGTAGGTGCCGGGGCAACCAGCAGAGGTTCCATGGATGCTTCAAATATATTGAAGCCGGCGTTGGCAACCGGTGAGCTGCGGTGTATAGGCTCTACAACTTATGAAGATTATAAGAATTTCTTTGAAAAAGACCGTGCCCTTTCGCGCAGATTTGAGAAAATCGAAATTTTGGAACCTCCGGTAAAAGAAACTGTTCAAATTTTAAAGGGACTGCGATCCCGTTATGAGGAACACCACGGCATTGTTTATACGGATCAGGCCTTAAAAGCTGCAGCCGAACTTTCAGCCAAATATATCAATGATCGCTATCTGCCTGACAAGGCGATAGATGTTATCGACGAAGCGGGGGCATTTATTCGATTGTCCGATTCTCCCCACAGAAAGAAGATCAATCCTAAAGATATTGAAAAAATTGTGGCTAAGATGGCCAGAATACCGACCATCAGTGTGTCGACCCCTGATAAAACAAAATTGGAGAACCTTGAAGAAAAGATCAAAGAGGTGGTTTTTGGACAGGACAATGCCATAAAATCCTTGGTCACATCCATTAAGCGTTCCCGTGCCGGACTCGGAGCACCCGAAAGGCCAATTGGGTCATTTTTATTTGCCGGCCCCACGGGTGTTGGAAAGACCGAGGTGAGCTTGCAGGTTGCTAGAATCCTCGGTGTTCATTTTTTGCGATTTGACATGAGTGAATATATGGAAAAACATGCGGTGGCCCGTCTAATTGGCGCACCGCCGGGTTATATCGGTTTTGATCAGGGAGGACTTTTGACGGACGATATCCGTAAACACCCGTACAGCGTGCTTTTGTTTGACGAAATAGAAAAAGCGCATCCGGATATGTTTAACATCCTGCTACAGGTTTTAGATCATGCAACACTGACGGACAATAACGGCAAAAAGGCTGATTTTAGAAACGTCATTATCATGATGACCTCCAATGCCGGTACACGGGAGATGAGCACACAAACCATCGGCTTCGGAGACGGGCAATATGATACAGAAAATAAGGGAAAAAAAGCCATTGAAAAATTTTTCAGTCCGGAATTTAGAAACCGTCTCGACGGTATCATTCATTTCAATGCGTTGAATGAAGATATCATGAAAAAAGTGGTGGATAAGTTTATAAATGAGCTTAAAGGACAGCTTGTTGCCAAAAAAGTATCCATCAATCTTTCTCCAGATGCCCGCACATGGCTGGCCAATAAAGGGCATGACCCGCGTTATGGCGCCCGACCATTGGACCGATTGATACAAACTGAAATTAAAGATATCCTGTCCGATGAAATTCTGTTTGGGAAACTTCATAAAGGCGGCAGTGTATTTATAGATTTTAAAAATGGACAGTTGACCTTTAACTACAATGTTGAGACTTCGCTAAATGAAGACATGATGGCATCAGAGACATTGGAGTGATGGAATAGTGAAGGTGCTACCCTATATGAGGGTATTATCCTGATTAATCATACCCTGATTAAAGACTTGACGATATCTGAGTGCCTGTTTTTCTTTTATCAGATACAATTGAATTTCCGCCACCCCACCTTGCATCCGAAGACGGTTTGCTGGCAGTTGGCGGTGACCTGGGCCAAAAACGTCTTCTCCTTGCCTACCGTATGGGTATTTTTCCGTGGTTTTCAGATAATGAACCGATTCTATGGTGGTCACCCGACCCTCGTCTTGTGTTGTATCCCCATGAGATCAAGATTTCAAAGACGTTAAAGAAGATTATAAAAAAAGAAGTTTTCAAAGTGACCATGGACCTGGCTTTTAATGAAGTCATCAACCAGTGTGCACAGGTTCGTCTGCAAAAAAATCAAGGGACCTGGATCATCGAAGATATCATCGAGGCTTATTGCAGGCTCCATGAATCAGGTTTTGCACATTCGGTGGAAGTATGGCGTCAGGGGGAACTTGCAGGGGGATTATATGGTGTTTCTCTTGGGAAGTGTTTTTTTGGAGAATCCATGTTTACTCGCATCAGTAATGCTTCAAATATAGCGCTTGTCAAACTTTTGGAATATCTTGAAAAATTATCGTTTGAGTTGATAGACTGTCAAGTGACTACCAAACATTTGATTCGATTTGGTGCAAGGGAGATACCCAGAAAACTTTTTTTAAAGCAGCTTGAAAAATCTCTTAATGCACCCACTCAAAAAGGGAAATGGGAATATAAGATATGATTTTACCTTAAAATATTATCCCGCCCTCCTGCGCGCTTTACATACGTTGCTGAAAATCAAGGGTGTTCAATTCCATATGTGAATGTGAAAAACCCTGAGTGCCATTTTATTGACGCTTTAGAGAGCATTTTATTCATCAATTCTTGACATGCCGTTCCTTAAAATCCCAACCTTCAGAAATTATTCAATAATCTAAGTATATCCATTCTGGCCCAAAATTTGCAATCCTTAATGTTTCGATATTTTAATATCGTCATAAATAGATCTTTATAGCGCACATTTTTATAAAAGGAAAGTGCGGTAGTAATAGTGTCAGCAAAAACGGATGGGAATATCATCAAATACAACAAGATGGATTAATCCAAAAGACAGGAGTAAAAGTATATGATCATTCAGATAAAGAAACATATGAAATATTTGTCGGACAATCGAGGATTTACGCTCATTGAGATGGCCATTGTGCTGATCATCATCGGTATTATCATTGGAGCGGTGATTAAGGGGAAAGACCTCATCAGGAGCGCAGAGCAAAAGAAAATTTACACGAAATATTTAAATGCCTGGCGGATGGGATACGCAAACTTCTATGATCGAACCGGAAAACGGCTGGGAGATTTTTATAATGCTGCAATTTCATCAGAAGGACAGGATGGAAAAGCAGACACCGATAATGGCCATGACGGAAAAATCAGCGATATCGAACGGGGATATCTCAAAAGCGGCGATCCTTTGGGCACCGATTTCAGAGGACTTGATGATGTCGGCCTCACGGCGCCTTCAACCAATACGGGTAGTTGTTGGGAATACACTTACACGGATAAAGATGGCGGCGGACATAGTATATCTGTTGGATTTAAATATGACCGTAAGGACAAATACAATTACATGTGGGTCGAAGGGCTTCCCAATGAATTGGGAATGGCTCTGGATACCATAATCGACAACGAAGCAGATGGGACTTCCGGTGATTTATTATGCTTTAATGCAGCCGATACCGTCAATGCGGACTGGGGAGATCCATCTACCGAAGTCAGCGCACGCTGGAAGATGGATTTTTAAGAGATAAGTTGCCATGAAAAAATTTAGATCATGTATCATGACCGGTCTGCTGGTGGTATTATTTTTAATGGCCGGCCGTTATTTTCTAACCGCTTATAAAGCATATGTTACACATAAGGACAAAAAGGCGGTGTTGGTCCGGCAAGTCAAATGGTTGAGCCAACTTCAAAGCGAAAGAGAACAAAAATTGCACAGCATTTTGAGAATCAACAATTTTGTTAATAATGCCAAATTGTTGGGATTAGAACAAAACAAATGGGCAGTGTATAATGTCGACATACAGGATACGGTAACCTTTGCTGAAATGAAAACAATTTTAAAACAGTGTTCCAATGCCGATTCTCACTATTTCAGGCCTGTATCTTTTCATATTAAATCCTTAAAAGCAACCGGTAATAAGGATAAGACATTAGGAATGACGTTTGAAAATGAAACAGGGGATATTCTAATGACGCTGAAAGGCGCATTTGTTGTAAAAAATCAAAGCGTTTTGATGCAATGAGATGTGGGTGCCAATGAACAACAATAATAGAAAATATATCATTGAGCTGGACGGCGTTATATACGACTTAAAAGGAAGCCGCCTAAAACAGATTGCAGATTTAAAAGAGTCAAAGGGTGAGTTCCGCTTTATCACCGAAATGCAGGGAACGATTTCCAGAACCATGACCGTTGAAGCGCCGGTTAGGTATGCGGAATTTGTGGTTCGAAAACGACTCCAAGAATCAGGTGATTTTGATGAGCCGGTAAAAGTACTTACACACTGGAAAAAGAAGAGAGGAAAAAATACAACCGATATATTCTTCACTGCGCTTCCAGCCCGCCATTATCATGCCTACCTTGAGAAGATCCGGGGAAATGAAGACGGCATTTTAATGCTTCCTTTATATGCATTTCTCTATAACGTCTTAAAACAAATACGTACAGAAGATCCGGTTGCCGTGGTATTTCAGCACGGTCGATTTGCTGATTTGATTGTTGGCAACAAAAAGCAAATTTATTACTCAAACCGATGCGTTGCATTCGACATGAGTGATGAACAGATAGCAGTCCTCTGGGATGCCATTCGAACAGACATTGAGACCGCTCAGACTGAGAACGGAATGAAAGTTAACAAAGTGTATCAACTAAACTGGATCGATAGCGGAGATTGTCCGGATTGGACTGAAAACGAGGAATATGAATCCTATCATTTAGAAGAAGAATCTTTATCTTTCGGTAATGAAACATATCAAAATACCTTTTCAATGGCGCTGAAAAGTCGAGCCGGGAACGGCGGGATATCTCCTGGGGTAGAAAAAATCTATCATTACACTCAAAAATGGACAGCGTCATTGAATATACTGCTTTTTGTCTTCTTGATGGCTGTTTCAGGCGGTTTTTTTTTATGCCAGAAAAAGACGGATTTGATTAAAAAAGAATTAAAACAACTGAATCATCAAGCAACCGTGCTTCAGACCGAGACCTCTTTAGGTGCTATCCCCTTGAAAACGTATCAAGATACCGTCGGTTTCATTAAAGGGTTGGTATATAACAAAGACGCTCCTTCATATTTTTTTGTAATGAGAGATGTTACGAATGGCCTTTCTCAGGATATGGAAACGGAAATCCTTAAAATTGATTATACACCCAATGGGATGACGCTGGAAATTTTTGGAAAGATTAAGACGGCTTTTAACACAGCCCATAAAGGATATCAGCAATTTATCTCTTTCATGAAATCAAAGGGATATATTGTTGTAGAGAATCGGTTTGATACTGACATCAATGACTCTAAATTTCTTGTTAAATTCACAAAGAGGATCGGATGAAAAGAAAACATCATGGGATGATCTCAATAATTATTATCGTTGTGGTTTTGATTCCAACAGCGATCTATGCTGTTTATTCTTTACAATGCCCTATAAGGAGCAAACCCTTTCGTTTAAATGGGACCTCATCTGAATATACTGTTCCCGATATGACCGCTATGAAAGAAATATCCAAGCTCGAGAGAAAAATGATGGAGCTTGCCAATCCCATTGAGCTGGAATCTGTGTCTGATCAGTCCATTCGCTTCTGGCATTATTCAGATCAAAATTATTCTCGTTACAAAACAATCGATCAGGGAGGAGAAAAGGTTAATTTTAAAGCGGCATACGACTTAACCTTCACATTTGCTTCAGGTGAAAAGAAGTTTTGTATTATAGATGGATTTTTTTATCCCCAAGGAGCTGATCTTCCGGACGGCGGTAAAATATTGAAAATAGAATCCGGTAAAGTATGGGTGAAAAAAGGAGAATTAACGACATGGATATCACTTCCTGAAACGACTAAATGGGGAGAAGTCCAATAAAAGTTCACAGACGTTCCATTGCTGGAGGGTACATGAGACAATTTAATATCATATTCGGGGGAGTTCTTTTGCTTATCATTACAGGCTGTGCAACCCAAAAAACCCCTTCACTTGAAACATTATCGCTTCAGACGACTCAAAAACATATTAAGTCTGAATCTGAGATGCTGGAAGCCTCGCAGAGTAAATTTATCCCAAGCTTGGAAAGAGTTACGCCTCGCGAAGTCAATGAGAAACCGGTCATGCCGGTCTACGATCCATTGGAAGACCATACGGTTTCATTTTCAATGATCAATGAAGATCTTAAGGTGATTCTTTATTCCCTGTCGCAGTCCGTGGGAATGAACCTTATCATTGATCCTGCCGTAGATCTCGAGAAGAAACTACTCACGCTTAATTTTCAAAATGTGTCAGCGGCCACCGTTCTGAAAGAGGTACTCAATACATATGACCTTTATTACGAGATTAAAGGGAATGTCATCCGTATCCTTCCTTTTAAAGAACATATTTTCAGTCTTGATTTTCTTGATACCAAGATTAATACAAGTTTTAATGTTGGAGGAGATGTCCTCGGGGCATCAGAGGAAACCGCAAGTGGCTTAAAAGGTAAATTTGAGCTTTCCGGTCAGGCAGCCAAACAGGGCAATGACTATGATGTGATTGAAGAGATGATAACCAGGATCATTTCAAAAACCGGAAAGTATTCTCTGAACCGGTTGTCCGGAAGTTTATATGTAAAGGATACACCGACTGTCATCCTATCCATTTCAAAACTGATCAATCATTTCAAAACAATGCTGTCGAGACAGATACTCATCGAGGCAAGGATTATTGAAGTGGGTCTTTCAGACAAATATCAATATGGTATTGACTGGAGTGTACTGCGAGATAAGGCGGCATCATTAACATCAAGGAGCAGCGTTGCATGGTCTCTAGGAAGCGGCCTGGTCTTAAGTCATGAGAAAAATGATATATCCATTGATGCAGCCATGGATGCTTTGATGACGTTCGGTAAAACAAAGGTGGTATCCAATCCGAGCATTCGTGCCAAACACGGAAAACCGGCCCTTATCAGTGTTGGAACATCCTTTACATACCAAAAAAGAGTTCAGACGACGCGTGAAGTGACTACTGGGACTGATAGAGAAATCAGAGATGTTGAAGTCTCAACGGTGTTTGACGGACTTATTTTAGGCGTTATCCCGTTTATCGGAAAAAATAAAAGAATTTCCCTTTTGATTAATCCCATCAACAGTTCTGTAGATCGAGACAGTCTTATACCAATAAGTTTAGGAGGTTCAACGACGGGCTCAGAGATATCTTTGCCTGAAGTCAGAATCAAGGAAATAAGCACGACCATTGACCTTGAAGATGGTGACGTTGTGGTATTGGGAGGCCTGATTGATGACATTCAAACCAAAAAAGACCAGGGGGTTCCTATTTTATCTTCCATACCAATAGTCGGCTATCTTTTTAAAAATGAATTAAAGAACGTTGAATCCAGGGAGCTTGTTATTATTTTAAGTGTAAAACTGGTATGAGCGTAATATTTAAAACATTAAAAAAACTGAAAACCGAATCGACAGATAAGGAAAAAAGTAAAAATAAATTGGTGCGAAGAAGGAGGATTTACTTCTTTAACAATTCACTCTATTCTCCTTCTTCTGTTTTTTTGCTACTTTTAATATTAACTGTTATCGGGGCAGGAACACTTTACGGATATTATCACCTTCGTAATACAACGGGTGGAAACATTAAAGGTTTTGCCGCCCCAAATACGGATATTCAGAAATTAACGGATGTCGGTACTGCTGAAAGCTCAGAGGATCAGGAGTCGAAAAGTCAGAAAAGGACGAAAGATTCAGGGTTGAGCCGGATTGAATATATACCGCCTCAGGCGAATGATAACAGGGTTGAGGTTTACACTTCAAACAAGACGAACGATGCCGGAGTGCCGTTCCTAAAAGAAAAGATGCCGTCGTCGAAATCCAAGGAAACAATTAAAAGAACTGCTGTTGCTAAAATAAAAATCGAAAAAGCAAACAAGCCCATAGTTGCAGAAGTTTCCCCGGTTCCGGAGGTGGAAAAGATTTTTTTGGCAAATGCAAGAAAAAATGCAAAAATAGCTCGTCTGGTGGCTGATATCCGCTGGGAGATGGGACATGGTAATAAAAATCGAACGGAAAAACTTCTAGATGAATTAGCGCTTTTAAAGGGTCAAAAAAACAGCTATGTTCTCAAGTTAAAAGCAGTCTGGCATATACATAACAAAGAGTTTGAACGAGCCAAAGATCTTTTAAAAATAGTATTGGTAAAAAATGAACTTGATCAAGAAGCCGGAATCAATATGGCAATTATCGAAATCAACACCAAGCAAATAAAAAACGCCTTTCAACGATTGTCAAAACTTCAAACATTATATCCGGAAAATATTCGGATAGCTGAAATAATGCAAGACTTGAAACTATTGTTTAACAAAGCACAAAAAAACCATTTAAGCCGGGATAAAAAATCTTAATCTTTAAAATTCGTAAAAGAAGCATGGGAAGGGGCTATGATGATGAATATACATTCAGCTAAAGAAGAACAAGGTTGTTTCGAATTTTTTGGGTTATATCACAATCCATTTCCAGTATCCCCGGAGGAAGATAAATTTTATTTTTCCCAACATATCGAACAGGTTCTCGCTGAAATCATTTTCGGCATTAACGCAAGAAAGGGATTCATGATTTTGACAGGTGAAGTAGGTCTGGGAAAGACAACCATCAGCCGAAGAATCATGAATATTATTGAAGAAAAAGGTGTCGAGACTTCACTGGTGTTTTATACCGGTTTTCAGGACGTGGAACTGATACGGGAAATAAACCGAGATTTTGGACAAAACATGGAAAGCCTCCTTTTCAGCGATCAGATGAAACTTTTGTATGATTTTTTAGTGAAGCAGAATCGACGTGGAAAAAATTGTGCGATCAT
>CAJIBH010000117.1_pt1 | contig 12651 bp, 10 predicted proteins | sample 9199311 | NCBI WGS metagenome assembly CAJIBH01 (sample SAMEA7708295, study PRJEB35096) | sediment metagenome | biome: marine neritic benthic zone biome [ENVO:01000025]; feature: sediment [ENVO:00002007]; material: shallow marine sediment [ENVO:03000034] sea grass bed [ENVO_01000059] ... | reverse complement strand
GAAACGGGCAACTGTTGCCGAGAGGTGTATTGAGGGAGCCGATTTCAGCGCTTTTGTGTGCCGATGCAATAATATTGACAAAGTCCGAAGCTGTGAAGGATAACAAAACCTTGTCTCCGATAGAAAAACATTGTTCCTTTGAAAGGAAAACACCGGTCTATCGAGCAGGTTATGATCCGTTTGTTTATAAAGTCGTCAAAGGGAAGAAACATAATTTCGAGAATAATATGCAGCGCGCATCAAAGTATCGCTCAGAATCCATTAAAGGACGAACTGTTTTTGCCTTTTCCGGTTTGGCGGATAATCATCAATTTCGACGAACCGTCGAACGCCTTAAATGTAATCTTTCCGGTTTTATGGAATTTCCGGATCATCATTCGTATACGGAAAAGGACCTTAAAAATATATTGGCGGCAGCCCAAAAGAGCCGGTCGGAGGGTCTTGTTACAACCGAAAAAGATTATGTCCGATTTGCGCACAACAAAGAATGGTCCGCTGATCTGTTTGTGATCGGAATTGAAATTGATTTCGGATTAGACAGGAAACGATTTAACGACTTTATTAAAGACAGGATCGAAAAACGGTGCGTATCGGATGAAAACATCATGAATGGATGCATAAAAAGAGGTTCATGAACATGAAAAAGTCAACAATCGGCGTTGCTGTGATCGCGAAAAACGAAGTGGATCGAATCGGGCGTCTGCTAAAAAGTGTTGATTTTGCAAATGAAATACTCGTGATTGATTCAGGAAGTACCGATGGAACTCAGGATCTTTGCCGGGAAATGAGCGCAAAGGTTGTATTGAATGAATGGCCGGGATTTGGTCTGCAAAAGCAGTTTGCTATGGATCAGATCAGATCAGATTGGATTCTAAATATTGATGCTGATGAGGAAGTTTCAGTAGAATTGGCTGAAGAAATGATTGAGGCAGTTAACAACGCTGATTCTCATGTAAGTGGTTTTTCAATGCCCAGATTGTCAAAATATCTCGGACGATGGATAAGACACGGCGGATGGTACCCTGATTATAAAATACGTCTTGTTCGAAGGGGAAGAAGCAGGTGGAGCGATGATGCTCTACATGAAAAGCTTCATGTAGACGGGAAAGTTAAACAGCTTTCAAAACCCATTCTTCACCACGTTTATCGGGGAATTTCAGATCATGTGAACACCATTAACCGATTCTCCGACGTTTATGCCGAAGGACGCACTCCGGCGGGCAGCGGATTTGTCCTTGCCGGCGTGGGACATGCCTTTGTTAAATTTTTGGAGTGTTATGTTTGGAAACTTGGCATTCTTGATGGTGTGCCGGGATTGATTATTGCGATGAATTCATCTTGGTATGTGTTTTTAAAACATGCCAAAAGGTGGGAGCAGAATCTTTAGGTTAACTGTAAAATGAGAATGCTATAGTTAAGCAGGATGATACGGTATTCGGAAAGAATCATAAGTGGTGTTTTTGAATTCCTATTAAAGCTTATCGGCTTATTTCCAAGAAAATGGGCTGTAAGAATTGCTAATTTGTTGGGCAGAATTCTATTTAATGTTGCTAAAAAACACCACAGAATAACGATGGATAATCTGTCACATGCCTTTGGTCATGAAAAACTGCCTGAAGAGATGGAAAAAATTGCGCGACAAGTGTTTATCAACCTCATACAGGTCGTTTTTGAGGTCGGTTGGTCTTTGAACTTGGACGGAAAACGTTTATACAAACATTTTAAAATTGACGGCTACCATCATATAAAAAAAGCATTCGAAAAGGGCAAGGGTGTCTTGGTACTGACGGCCCATTTCGGAAACTGGGAGCTGTTAACGGTAATCGCCGCAATGATTCAATTCCCTCTGAGTATCGTGATACGTCCGCTGGATTTCAAACCCCTGGATCATTTTTTTTTCGACTTGAGAACACGTTTTGGTGGAAAAATAATTCCCAAACAACGATCGTTTCGCAGAATTATCAAAAGTCTTGGTCAGGGGGAAATGGTGGCGCTGTTGATGGATCAGAATGTGGACTGGTATGAGGGTGTTTTCGTCGACTTTATGGGCCGTCGGGCTTCTACCAATAAAGGATTGGCGCTTTTGGCTCTTAAAACAGGAGCACCGGTGGTTCCGGTCTTTATGGTTCGCGAGAAGTCGGGACTTAGGGCCGAATTCGGGCCGGAAATTTTTACCGTTAAAACCGGGGACAGGCAAAAAGATATTGAAATTAACACACAGGAATATAACAGAGTGATCGAAAATTTTATCCGTCGTTATCCGGATCAATGGTTCTGGGTTCACCAGCGCTGGAAGACAAAACCATATCAGGCCTGGCCCAGAAAGTCAGACGGATAGATCACGGATCTTCATGTTTTTTAATAAAATGTACTCCATACATACAGAAAATATTCAAAATCTCCTCATTCGGTCTACAAACTGGATCGGAGATGCCGTCATGACCACACCGGCCATACGGGCCATTCGGAAGCGCTTTCCAAACACCCACATCAGCCTTTTGGCCAAGCCGTGGGTGGTGCCTGTTTTTGAGGAAAACCAGCATATAGATCGACTATTAATTTATGACGATAAAGGACGTCATAAAGGTATTTTCGGCAAATTTCGCTTGGCAAGGGATTTGAAAAAATGTCATTTTGATGCCGCCATACTTTTACAAAATGCTTTTGAGGCGGCACTCATTACGTTTCTTGCCGGTATACCGCTTCGGATCGGATATAACACGGATGTGCGACGATTATTACTTACACATGCCGTTTCTTGCACGAATGAGATCAAAAAAAAACATCAAACCGATTACTATTTGAACATTATTCGTGGAATCGGTATGGATGAAGACAAACGGGAGCTTTATCTGAAATTAAGTCAAAGGGATCGAATTCGAGCAGAAAAAATTTTGTTGGAACAGCATTTATCGCTTGATGACAAAATTGTTGGAATAAACCCCGGTGCAACCTATGGACCTGCCAAGCAATGGCCGTTTGATCGCTACGCACGTCTGGCCGACAAGATACAGGAGGTTACAGGAGGCCGGATTATCATTTTTGGAGGCCCAAATGACAGAAAACACGGCAAAAAAATTTTACAAAGAATGCGGCATCGACCCATTGATCTTTCCGGAAAAACAAGCCTGGGTGAAGCCATGGCTTTGATAGAAAGATGTGATCTTTTTATTACCAATGATTCCGGTCTCATGCATGTCGCCGCAGCCCTCGATGTTCCCCTTATTGCGGTGTTCGGCTCCACCAATTCTATAACCACAGGACCTTTGAGTCAGAACAGCAGAATCGTGCAAATTCCTTTGGAATGCAGCCCATGCCTTCGACCGGAATGTCCCAAAGGACACCTTGACTGCATGAATCAAATCAGTGTTGAGATGGTGTTTAAAGTTGTAAAGGAAATGTTGTGAATATCCTCATTGTAAAGCTGAGTGCCATTGGGGATGTCATCCACACATTGCCCGCTTTGAATGCCGTCAGGAACTATTATCCAAATGCAAATATCACATGGCTTGTGGAAGAAGACGCCGCATCTCTTGTTCAAGGACATAACGCATTAAACCGCGTTTTGGTTTCCAAACGTAAGCGCTGGTTGAAAGCGTTACGGAGTTTATCCTTTTTGGAAACGATTAAGGAAGTCTATGTTTTCATCAAAGCATTGCGAGATACCCGTTATGATATGATCCTCGATTTTCAGGCATTATTGAAAAGCGGCATTCTAATCGCTATTGCCAGGGGTCGGCGAAAAATCGGATTCGGCAAAGGTCTCGAACATATGGAGCATAGCTATATTTTTTTAAACGAGCATATCCCGGCAGTAGATATGGAGATTCATGCACTTTCAAGGGGGATGATGCTCCTAAATGCAGTGGGCATTCCCACCAACGAGGTTGAATACAAACTGCCGGTGTCTAATCACGATCACAAAAATATCGATGAACTTATGAAACAGCACGGTATTAATGGCGCGAAGTTTCTTGTCGCCGTCAATCCCGTTGCCAAATGGGAAACAAAATTGTGGCCGAACAAAAAATTCGCTGAATTGGCTGATATGCTTGTTGACCAATACGATATGAAGATTGTATTTACCGGCGGAATTACAGATTATTCGATCATTCAGACGATTACGTCTTTAATGAAAGTTCGGGCAATGAATTTTGCCGGCAAAACCACATTAACGGAACTGGCCGCCCTTTATGAAAAAGCAGCTTTGGTGATATCTACAGATACCGGTCCCATGCACTTGGCCGCTGCAATGGGAACGCCTGTGGTGGCCCTTTTTGGCCCAACCGCTTCTTGGCGGACCGGTCCTTACGGATCCGGAAACAAAGTGATTCGGATTGACATGGCATGCAGCCCATGCTTTAAAAGACGATGCGAAAGACCGGACTGTATGTATGAAATCTCTGTGAAACAAGTTATGGAAGCTGTGTCTTCGTTTTTTTAACACTCGGGATATCGTAAGCGTTTAGCTTTTTATAACTTGATTGCTTCAGACATGATTGAATTTTTATTGAAAGAACTCGTGAATATCGATTTGTTTCGAAGACCTGAACAGTTACAGGATATCAGATGGACATTTCTTTTGTCATCGTCAATTGGAATACAAAAAATTTATTGCTTGATTGTTTAACATCAGTTTATAAAACCGCAAAAAATATCTCCATGGAAATATGGGTGGTCGATAACGCTTCCAATGACGGCAGTGTGGAGGCCGTCAAGCGGTTTTACCCGGACGTCAAAATCATTCAAAACACCAAAAACCTTGGTTTTGCAGCGGCCAACAATCGAGCGTTTAAACGCATGAACGGGCGTTATGCCGTATTGCTTAATACAGATACGGTGCTGACGAAAGGAGCGGTTGAGAGTATATACGATTTCATGGAAAACAACCCTGATGCGGGCATGGCTTGCGGACAGCTTTTGAATTCCGATGGATCCAAACAGAATTCAATCGCCAATTTCCCAGGATTGATGCATCTGTTGTTAAATGAAACCCTGCTAAGAATTTTATTTCCCGTAAGATATCCGAGCAAGCGAAAGGAATACAAAAGTCCCATTGAGGTTGATTCATGCATCGGTGCATGCATAATGGTTCGAAAAAAAACCATGAATCACGCAGGTTTTTTGGATGAGGACTATTTTTTTTTCTTTGAAGAAACCGATTGGGCCAGAAGAATAAAACAGTCGGGATGGAAGATTTATTTTATACCTACCGCTCGGATCATTCATTTTCAAGGCCAGAGCGTGGGCCACAACATAAGATCGAGGATTTTATATTACACATCCCGATATACATATTTTAAAAAATGGCATCCGCGTCATTACCCGTTGATCCGCGGGATCATTTTTATCCGGTTGTTGATCAATGCTGTTTTGAACCTGTTGGGTGTTAGCGGTACATTTGGCCTGCAAAGAGATGTTAAAAAACGACTGGCGCTTTATTTGCAGCTGATTCGATGGCACCTTGAAGGATGTCCCGAAATTTAACGGGTGACAAACTGATGCTGGTCAAGGGGAACAAATTCATACGAAAAGATATACAAAACATTTTACTGATACAGTTGGGTGATATCGGAGACGTGGTCCTTTCTTTTCCTTGTATCAGAGCTTTAAAAGAAAATTTTCCTAAAGCCAATGTGATTGTAGCGGTAAGAGAAAAAGCAAAGGGTTTGATCGAAGATTGTCCATGGGCTTCGGGTGTGATCTCCGTCAACAAAGAAAAAAGGAGATTGGTAAAGGAAATCATCTGTCAAGCAAAGTTTTTTTCATATGTAAGAAAATGTAGCTTTGATCTGGCCATTGATCTGAGAACCGGAACACGGGGAGCGTTTCTGGCCTTTTTTTCCGGTGCTCGTCAGAGAATCGGATTCTATGCTGCGGACGGCAAACTATGGCGCAACAGAATGTTTACTCACCTGGCGTATCTTGAAGGCAAGCCGGGACAACATATGGCCGCGTATTATCTCAATCTTTTAATAACCTATAATTTAAAAACAGATAACACTTGGCCTGAGATAGACATTCCTAACGAAAAACTTAAAGAAGTAGCAGCACTTTTCAAAAAGGAAAATATACCACCAGATCATTCGGTGATTGTAATACAACCTTTTTCTTTATGGAAATATAAAGAGTGGGGTATGGAAAAATATGCTGCTTTGGTACGCTGGATCAATTCGGAATACGGATTCCCGGTGATTGTCGCCGGTTCTCTCGAGGAGAGCGCCAGAGCCGATGAGTTAAAAAGAATGAGTGGGCTGAATGTATATAATTTAGCAGGGAAAACCTCCATAGGAATGCTTGCGGCTGTTTTAAAAGCAAGCAAATTGTTCATCGGCGGGGACAGTGCCGGCATCCATATCTCAGCAGCAGTCGGAACACCTACAGTGAGCATTTTTGGGCCGGCATCAACTTTTGCCTGGGCGCCGCAAGGCAAACAGCACGCCATTATTTATAACGAGAAAATTTCATGTGTTCCTTGTGATCTAAAAGGCTGTGAAGGCCGTGGAATTAGTCGTTGCCTGGATGAATTGGCAGTGGATGAGGTTATATCGGTGGTGAAATTCCAAATTGATAAAATAATCAATAATTCGCATGGATTTAATTTTAAATTGAACATAGATGATTAACCACACAAAGACACTTTCCACAAAATCTAATAATGATTCTAAAATTTTTAATTTTTTAAATCAGAGTGTACCGGTTTTAATAGGAATATATATTTTTTTTAATCCTTTTCCTCACACAACTTCCATTAAAGAAATATCTTTTTATCTTTCTGTGGTCATCGTACTGGTGCTGGTTATTTTTAAAAAGACCGAATTTATTTTGCGAACGCCACTGTCACTTCCTTTCGGGCTTTTCGTATCTTGGGCCTTTATTGGTATTTTCTTTGCGTTGAACAAAGAGAACACCATCCATGATTTTTATTCTCATTTGATTAGATATATCATATTATATTTTATTATAATCAATTTCTTCAATTCTAAAAAACGTCTTGTATGTCTTTCATGGGTTGTCGTTATTTCGAGCACGATTTTTTTAGCTGGAGGATTATTTTACTATTATTTAATCTGCGGAAGGAATCTGTCGGCAAGATTTGGGATAGACGTCTTCATTCAAACACCAGTTAATGTCATCGGTGTAATATCGATTTTTGCCATTTTTTTAGCGATAAATCTTCTTTGCAGTGAAAGACAGTTATATCGCAAAGTATTTTTATCTTTTTGCCTTGTGACTCTATTCGTTGGTGTGTTTATGACCCAGACGCGCAGCTCCTTAATCGGTCTGTTTATAGCAGGCGTTTTGATGTTTAGTGAAAATAAAAAAATAATATTGATCTTTACATTAACTATTTTGATTATGATTGCTGTAACACCGTTTAAAAACCGTTTTCCCCTTGAAAACTTGCTGTATAACGAGCGCATCCCTAATTATTACATAACGTATGAGATAATAAAAAGCTATCCTATCATCGGAATAGGCTTTGGCTTGCAAACATATGGGGAAGATATTAGCCTGGAAGATTACAAAGAAAAAATTCCACCCAAAATCAAATCCATACTATCTCGTACTTTAAAAGAACCGCATAATATAGTGCTCGATATCGCAGTAAGGCTTGGCGTAGTTGGTCTTATATTTTCTTTTTATATTATATTTGTATTTTTCAAAATAACTTGGGACATTGTTAAATATGGGAAAGACAAAATTTTAAAGGGCTGGGGACGATGCCTTGCCGCTGCTTTTATCGCGGTATCTTTTATCGGACTTCTTCAGCCGATATTTAGCCATATGCCGGAAGTTGTGCTTTGTATGATATTTTCGATGGTAACTATTATATGGCGCTTTAATGATCATGCGGCTAAAGATGTTTAATAGCGCTCCTTAGATTAAGAATGTTTTGAATAAATCATAAGGATGAAATAAATGATCAAAAATATTGTGAGCAATCTTCTTTACTTGATTCCTCGTGGACTAAGATATGAGATATGCCGTCATCATGCCAATAAGGAATTTGCTGAGAATAGAAGCGATTTCAATACAAATGGAGAGCTTTGGCTGATGAAAACAATCCTGCCGGAAATTAAGACCGTTTTCGACGTTGGATCTCATGACGGAAAGTGGACATCTCAAGCATTGCAGTTAAATCCACGTATCGATTTACACTGTTTTGAGCCCTGTAAAAAAACATTTCAAGCCATCCAACAAAAAGCGTTTCACAAGAAGGTAACTTGTAACAACTTTGGTTTGGGATCTAAAAATACTCATAAAACACTATATATTTATGGGGATTTTAGTGAGAGCAACTCCCTTTATTTGCGCCGAGGACTTGAAAAGATTGTGAGTACTGAAATTCAAACTGAGACAGAACAGGTTGAAATACGAACCTTGGATAGTTATTGTACTGAAAAAGACATCACGGAAATCGATTTTCTTAAAATCGATGTGGAAGGTAATGAGTTTGATGTAATTAAAGGTGGCAAAGATTATTTTGAGACTGAACGTATTAAAATCGCACAGTTTGAGTATGGTGGTTGTTATATCGATTCCCGCATACTTTTAAAGGATTTTTTCGATTTCTTTGACGGGATGAATTACAGCCTTTTTCTTTTGTATCCGACTCAAATTTGTCTGATTCCCCGTTATGATCAGCGACTAGAAAATTTTCAGTATAAAAATTTTATAGTAATCAACAATAAAGTTGTAAATAGCAAAAAACATTTTAATAAAATAATAAAATGATGCGAATTGGTTTTCAAGCCCCCAATTCGTTGGCTTAACTCTTTTGTAAAGGTTCATTTTGGTGGGGCAGGTATCGGATCCTTATTGATTTGTGTGGATGTCGCATACAAGTATTCTATTCTTGCTGTTGATTCAGGGCATGTATTGAACATGATGGATGGTCGGGAGGAAAAATCAGAATAGGCAAGACTTTATACAATTAGAGAAACAAGGTAATCAAACTCGGTGCAATTGGAAAGAAGTGCCCATGAACGATCCTTTGAAAAAATATCGAAAGAGATTTAGAATATGGAAAAATAATCGACGTCTGGAACGTGAATTAAATCACTACTGCTCAATATTTAAATCTAACGGTATGTCCATACCTGATACAGCTTCTATTCGACAAACGATTAAATCTAAATTCCCGAACTTGAGACCTAAATCCAAAGGCGATCTACAGATTCTCGCAATCTATCATCATTATAACTGGGAAAATGAGTCACTGAAACCTTCACTTGAGAAATTCGGGACTGTTCGACACTACGATTGGTGTGAAGAATTCAATCACCAGGAAGAAGCGTGGCAAAGGTCGATTATGTCGAAAATGAATAACGAGCTTATTAGGCGGGTAAAATTGTGGATCAGAGAAGATTCTACGGATGTCATTTTTACTTATCTATCAGGAGAAATAGTGACACCCGAGACAGTAAGAGAAATAGCAAATATCGGCATTCCTATGGTGAATCTGTGTTTGAATGACAAAGAGGCTTTTGTCGGGAAGGTTAAAAAAGGCCTGGCCACGGGAACAAGAGATATTTCTCGCTATTTTAGCCTTTGCTGGACCAGTACAGAGGATGCCCTTAAAAAGTATTGCGTGGAGGGCGCCCTTCCCATTTACCTTCCCGAAGGCGCAAATCCTGAAATTCATAAATCGTATGACCTGAAAAAAACCATTGACGTTTCTTTTGTAGGCCAATGTTATGGGAATCGGCCTGAAACCATTCGAAAGCTTAATGGTTGTGGAGTTCGTGTTGAAGCCTACGGTTATGGCTGGCCCAATGGTCCACTTTCAACCGAAGAAATGGTGGAGATGTATTCCCGAAGCAAAATTAATCTCGGATTCGGTGGGGTCGTAGGTTACTCGAATACTTATTGCTTGAAAGGCAGGGATTTTGAAGTTCCTATGAGTAGAGGTCTTTACCTGACCGAATATCATACTGAATTGAAAAAATTTTACGAATTGGGCAAAGAGATTGTCACCTATACTGATTTTGGTGATCTGCTTGGAAAAATCCAATATCTTCTTTCCAACCCGAAAGAGACGGAGATGATAAGGGATAAAGGGAGACAACGTGCATTAAACGAGCATAGCTGGGAGATGCGGTTTAAAAAAGTATTTAACCTGATGGGTTTGATTTAAAAAAAATAACTCGACTTGCCAGCAGCATCTGTAAAGATTAACAATTGTCATCGCTGCATGCAGTTTATGCTTTTAAGAACTTCAAAGAAACGTTTAATGGATGGATTTTAAAATGCATAAGAAAATATTTAAATATGTCTTCAACAAACCACTGTATAAGAAATATTATAAACCTCTTGAACCACCTACTTTCAGAGAGCAAAAACTTATCGAAGATCTTAAAAAATCTTTCAAGGAATTATCATATGAAAATGTTAAGAATTACTCTCATACTGAAAGAATTTGGAAACAGAATATGAATGAACTCCGGGAATTGGTTCTAAAAGATAATCCCAGAGAGTTTTTGCGGTGGGGTGTTATTTTGGGAACGATGTTTGTAGGAAACGAGAATTATGTGGTAACAGAATTGGATTATCTTAGAGGAAGACCTGATTGGAATGAGCGTTGGGAAAAGGCTATTGAAGAAGTAGAAACAGGTTTCCCGATTCCTTTCAGTAAATATCCCAGGTCAAGTGGAAATTTAATTCATCATGCATATCATGTTTCTAAACTTGAAGAAAAGACCGGTTTGTCTCCAGATACTATAGACTTAGTTTGTGAATTTGGTGGTGGTTATGGTTGTATGTGTAAATTATTCTATAATTTAGGCTTTAAAGGAAAATATGTAATTTATGATTTTCCTCATTTTAGTGCGTTACAAAAATATTTTCTTAAAGCAGTTGGAATACCAGTTCTTACATTCGACAAATTTCAATCCTCAGAAAATGGTGTCATTTGTATCTCAGATGTGGACACTCTCAAGGATGTACTTTCAGACAATAATGATGATTGTAATTCTTTATTCATTGCCACGTGGTCAATTAGTGAGGCGCCGTTACATATCAGAAATTCAATCTTACCTTTAGTATCTCACTTTAAATCATTTTTAATTTCGTACCAGGACAATTTTGGCGGGGTGGACAATAATGACTATTTTAATACCTATAAAAATAATTATGAGCATGAGATCCAATGGAATCAATGGGAAATAAAACATCTTCCAGGCAATACTTATCTTGCTGGAACTAGTATCCCTCATACAATACGAGTACATAAAATATATAAAGATCAACGAAAGACATTTGACGAAGCAATTCATAGCAACTTCCTTTATCGAATCATACTGGATTATTGGTATAAAAGGAAGTATCGAAAATGGACACTTTCGGGCAAGCCGATTCCAACACCCCATACCGTTAAACAAATGACGGTTAAAGCATATGCTGACAAATATGGGACTGATGTTTTTGTTGAGACGGGGACTTATCTCGGCGAAATGGTGGACGCTGTCAAATATAGCTTCAAAAAAATGTATTCCATAGAACTGAGTCCTGAGCTCTATGAGAGAGCTGAAAAAAAGTTTTCCGGACATAAACACATTGCACTTCTCAAGGGAGATAGTTCTATAATCCTTCCTGAAATCTTAAATCATATATATGAATCCTGCTTATTTTGGCTAGATGCGCATTATTCTGAGGGAATTACAGCAAGAGGAAAAAAAGAAACACCAATACTGGAAGAATTAAAACATATTTTTCATCATTCAGTAAAAAATCATGTAATCCTTATTGATGATGCTAGATGCTTTAATGGAAAAAATGATTACCCATCTATAAAAGAGGTAAAGGAATTAATAGCAAATCAATATCCTGATTATGTCATTAACATTAAGGATGATATCATTCGAGTTCACAAAAATATAAAAACCACATAAAATAGTGTTTTAAAAATAGACTGTTTTAAAGCGTTTATCGATATTTTAGCCAAAACGGATAAAAAAACTTAACGTTACCAATAAGTTTGTTGCGGAATCGATTCAATACGAAATATAAAATGTTTTGAATCGGATAGAATGCTGTGGACCTGTAAAAGTAAGATCGAACTGAAAAAATTGCACAAATTGGAAGTGATAGGAGTAAAAGAATTTATCAATTGAACCATATTAAATTAAGTTGTCATTTATCCCGCCCGCTTGCGGCGGAGTGGTTAATTAGTGCTGTGAAATATCTGCCCATGGGCTAAATCATAATCGCAGAAATGCATCTTTATGTTTTAAGAAGTAGAAGAAAAATAATAAGGAAAAAGGAATTTTAGCCTTTTTACCAACGATCTACAACTTTGCGGTCGGGATGATCAGATTTATGATAATTCCTCGATAGGCGTTTAAAAATAATCGGATCTAAAGTCGAACCGATATCAAGATAGATGTTGTTTCGGTTTGTACTCCACATTTCATAGATAATGATGTTCGTCAGTGGACCAGCAGCGACAAGAAAAATTTCCTTTTCACTTAAGCTCGCCTTTAGATCCAGCAGTGCCTTTAAATATTCTCTATTTTTCTCCCAGTATGTAACGCAGTTGCTCTTTATAGGGATAACTTCTTTTATGTTGATTGATCGTTTAAGGGTAGTGAATGATGCTTTAGGATTTGTTATAAAAGTAATATTTTTTTTTGTCCGGTTTAACGTTGG
>CAJIBH010000027.1_pt1 | contig 12910 bp, 12 predicted proteins | sample 9199311 | NCBI WGS metagenome assembly CAJIBH01 (sample SAMEA7708295, study PRJEB35096) | sediment metagenome | biome: marine neritic benthic zone biome [ENVO:01000025]; feature: sediment [ENVO:00002007]; material: shallow marine sediment [ENVO:03000034] sea grass bed [ENVO_01000059] ... | reverse complement strand
AGTACCGCGCGAATAGCGTGAAGGCTTTTGGCAAGCTGCTAAGTTCGATTGCCATGCCAGTAAAAAACATCCGCTTGACATATTACGCCTGGCGTAATACTATGTGCGTATGATAAAATCATTTTCCTGCCGCCTGCTCCAGGCGGATGTTATGCCCCGGCACTATGCTCAACCCCTGTTTCCGTTGTCTTAACCGGGATAATTCGCCGTTCTATGTCAGACCAAATTTTTCGCTTTATCATTCGCAAATCATATTCAGTCTGTAAATTCAGCCAAAACTGAGCTTCAACACCAAAATAGCGCTGCAATCTCAATGCGGTATCGGCAGTAATGGATCTTTTCCCGTTGACAATCTCGCTAATCCTATTGGGAGGAACAGAAAGGTCACGTGAAAGCTGATTTATACTAATACCCAAAGGTTCCATAAAATCTTCACGCAGGATTTCACCTGGTGTAATCGGATCAAGAAGTTTGTTAGCACTCATATCAATACCTCAATGATAATCTACAATTTCAACATTAAATGCATTACCCTCATGCCACTCAAAACAAACACGCCATTGTTTGTTAATGCTGATGGCGAATTGTCTCTTCCTATCTCCTTTTAGAGAATGAAACTTATTTCCTGGATTAAGCATTAAAGCTTCCAGACTTGGAGCGGCATGAAGAACCATAAGCCTTTTTCTCGCCTGCCGTTCAAAAGATTGGAAGCGGCGAACTCGTTGATCGTTGAACAGCTTTTCAGTATCTCGGCAGGCAAATGATTTTATCATACGCACATAGTATTACGCCAGGCGTAATATGTCAAGCGAATTGTTTTTGTTTGTGGGGATAACGCCTGCGGTGAGCTACGGGCGGTAATCATTTCGAATTTGCTTGGATTTTATCGAGTTTCACCGAAGTTTGCCCCCGTTAGCTCAACTGCAATGTTATGCCTATCCTGGAATAATTGGTGTCCATCCCAAATCGCGCTGCAGATTTCTTCTAAACTCAGTGTCAATTTGAACAGGAGTACGGCGTACATATTCTTCCACAACTCTACGCTCTTCGTGGGATAGCTGTTCAACATGTTCCAAAATTTGGGCGTACTCTGGCATTGTGTCTCGCGTCTCTATAAATCCAAACTTAAAATTTGTCCAAACGACGGCATCTATATGTAGGTTTTTTGCCCAGACACTTATCTGAGGTACGCACTTTCCATGAGAGGATTCGGACGTTTTTTCCCAGAAACCAATGGAGTATTTTATGTTCTCCTCAGATATGCCCTCACGATCAGCGAGTTTGTGCTTTGCTTTATCAAGGGTACCGACGGACATAAGAGCCCATAGGGTTCTCACAGTATACTTAACATCGGCAATCACAAGCGTGATTCTCTTGTCGCCGGATTCCCGAGCGAACTCAATTGGTAGTATGGGACCATCTTCGAACCACGCTCCACGTATGGGTAATCCTCGTGGTTTCCATATCAACGATCCCCATCCTAGACATGCAATGTTCATTCTGGTTTCCTTGAGGCATAACTAGTTAGTAAGCAGAAAAAATTCTGTGTATCACAATACTTATTAATTCTGCATATTATAAATATTACAGCAACTTTATAGAATTAATTCTGTTATATTCATCATATATGGTGAATTACAGATGTATAGCAAAATGATTTTACAGAATTTTAAAAGACGCTAGCCTCTTAAGCTTTCTATCAATCAATATTGAAAGCCCTCTGCAACTTCTATTAAAATGCAGATTTTTATATGTCGAAATGCACAGTTTTTTGGGCATGAATGCAGATAAAAATGTGCATTTTTGTTTTAGGGATGAAAAAGATATGGAATAAATATTTTCATATCAAATGGTTACAACTGAAGCTTAAGAAAAGCATTTTTTTGCAGTATAAATAGCGACTGTAGAAATATTTCTATTCGACCTCTTTAATAAGCAAAAAAATCAAATAAAATCAAGGGAAAAAACAGGGGTCAGGGATCAAAGGGCAGGAATCGTGGGCGAAAGGGCAGAAGGGAAAGAGGAAAGGGCAAAGAGCAGACTTGCCCCCAGTTCTTTCTGGAATTTTATGACAAGATCAGGTAGAACCCTACCAAATTGATCTGTTTGAGACGCCAATGGGGTGAAAAGAAACAACCACAATCTTTAAGGTCTATCAGGATAAGGGAAAAATTCGGATATGAAGATCTTTACCTACGGAACTTTAATGATACCTGATGTCATGTATGCCGTTACAACCCGTGAGTTTCGCTTTAAAGATGCTATCCTGAGAGGCTATGCGCGTTTTACGGTGAAAGGCGAATCTTATCCTGGAATTATCCCGGTAGCAGACACAGTCACTGAAGGGATCATTTACTTTGACGTGGATGAATTATCATTGGAGCGGCTGGATGCATTTGAAAGCAATCTGTATCAGCGAACTCCGGTACGGGTGGAAACGGAAAAAGACGAAATATTGAATGCTGAAACGTATGTCGTCAGGCCCGAATATCGGGGTTATCTCTCCTCGAAAGAATGGAATGTTAAGGAATTTAACCAAAAACATCTTGGAGCGTTTTTAGAAACCTATCTGGGTTTTCAGAAACGTTCATGATTATTTATTTTTCTTTCAACACCGATCGTAATAACCGCTGCTAACAGACGCGGCCCATCCCCTAGAAACAGCAGAAAACCTCCATTTCCAGATCCTATTGATTTCTCAACCCAATGGACCACAAAAATAACAATTCTGTAATATATCGATCTATTTGTTACGGTTATGTGTGCTTTTATTCTTGTTGGCAAGTTTAGAAATACTCGTAACATTCTGAAAGATAAATGCTTTTTAATTTTATTTCATTATGGCATAGCTATTGCCTTATAGGTTCGATAATTTATTCAAATGAAGGGCGTTAAAGCAGTTGGCGAGAAGGTTTTACTCAAAGAAAATTTACTGCCTGCAAACGTCAAAAAAATATTCGTTTCGAAACGGACCCAAAAAGGAGGAATATCTAAAAATGAAACCAATTAGTTATGTGTTTGCCGCGTTCTGTCTGCTTTTTCCATTTTCTTCAGCCTTTGCTGCCGATGCATTAAATAGCGGGGATACCGCCTGGATGATTGTCGCTACCGCTCTGGTCATGGTAATGACGCCGGCCGGTCTGGCCCTGTTTTACGGCGGCATGTCAAGATCTAAGAATCTTTTGAATACCTATGCCATGACCTTTGTGGCGTATTGTCTTGCCAGCGTGATCTGGATGATGTGGGGCTACACCCTTGCATTCGGGCCGGACAAGGCGGGAATCGTCGGCGGGTTGGAAAACCTGTTTTTATGCGGAATCGGTGTAAACAGTCTATCCGGAACCATACCCACCTATGTGTTTGTCGTTTTTCAGATGACATTTGCCGCAATTACCGTGGCCCTTGTCCTCGGTTCCATTGTCGACCGCATGAAGTTTTCTTCGTGGGTCGTTTTTACGGTCTTGTGGTTGACGTTCATTTATTCTCCCATTGCCCACTGGGTATGGGGCGGTGGTTGGATGGCAAACTTGGGGGCACTTGATTTTGCAGGTGGCACCGTGGTACATATCAATGCCGGTGTTGCCGGTTTGGTACTGTCTCTGATTCTCGGAAAACGAATCGGATACGGTAAGGAGGCCATGTTTCCGTCCAGCATTTCCCTGACCGCACTGGGAGCCGCCCTGTTGTGGTTCGGTTGGTTCGGTTTTAATGCGGGCAGCGAACTGGCTGCCGACGGTGTGGCTGCTTCGGCGTTTTTGGTCACCAATACTTCCGCTGCAATGGGTGCTCTTGGGTGGATGTTTGTCGAATGGTGGGTCAATAAAAAACCAACGGTACTTGGCATCGCCTCCGGAGTTGTTGCCGGACTGGTGGCCATCACGCCTGCGGCCGGATTTGTGGGTTTGTCCGCTTCGCTGGTCATCGGCTTGGTTGCTGGCATTCTGGGCTTTTTCAGTGTTGCCGTTCTTAAAAATAAAATAGGTTATGACGACTCCCTGGATGCATTCGGTGTACACGGCATGTGTGGTATGTGGGGGGCTTTGGCGACCGGTATCTTTGCCAACCCGGCCATAACCGAAGGTGCTAAAGGATTACTTTTCGGGAATCCAGAACAACTTTATATTCAGGCCGTATCGATTTTGGGCACCATCATTTTTTCGGCGGTGGGAACTTTAATCGTTGTTTATATAACAAAACTGGTTACCGGCGGTCTCAGAGTGGATGAGGAAGATGAAATTTCAGGACTGGACAGCGCAATTCACGGTGAAAGGGCCTTTGAGATCGACTGATATTCATTGTTTGTAAAGGCTTATAGCTATTGTCAGAATAACATTGTTGTTTCCGCCGCTGGATAATTTCGTATCGGTCGACAAGAACTCGCAAACAAAAGCGCGAAAAAGAGAACATGGCCATGGCTTTTTAGAATATCTTGCAGTAGTTTGATTTTATTCTCTAATTTGAAAAACTTCGAATTGGCAATTGCTATAACATTTTAATTTTATACATTTTTGTCGAAATTTTTCAGTGGATAACAAAAAAGCGGCTTTCGCTTTAATGCAGAATTCGCCCATGAAAGGAGTACGTTTATGAAAAAAATAGAGGCGATCATCAAGCCGTTCAAGCTGGATGATGTCAAAGAGGCCCTCAATGAAATGGGAATTCAGGGGATGACGATTTCAGAAGTCAAAGGCTACGGCCGCCAGAAGGGACATAAGGAAATTTACCGGGGCGCTGAATATGTGGTGGATTTTATACCCAAGATAAAAATCGAAATTATCGTCCAGTCTGACAGAGTCAACCAAGTGATGGAGACCATCCAGAAAGCCGCTTATACCGGAAAAATCGGAGACGGGAAAATCTTTATCCTGCCTATGGAAGAGGTGATTCGGGTGCGTACCGGAGAAAAAGGAGAAGATGCCATATAGACCCTTTCTTTGAAATTCCGATTAAAATTTTCGTGTTCCTCCGCTCAAAGTTCGAGATCTTCGACTTGAATTTGAGCAAAAATGAAAATTTTAAAAGGTCTCATATTACAAATTCACCAAAAAAGCTTGTTCGCTTAACCAACATCTCCCCGAAGGAAATGTATCTATATTGCCATAATCCTTCATAGTGCTTATTATATTTTAACTTGTTATTTCCTATCAGCTTTTCGGGGTAAAGCAAAGATTTCTTTATCACATGAGAGCATGGAGATTCATTATAATGAATTTTATAATAATTCGGAGGCATATCTGCACAAACTTGAAGTGTGTCTAATTGAATTTGATAATAAAAAAACATCTAAACACTTCTCGATTATTGGGGGTTAAAATGATAACTGCGGAGGAAATTTTAAAAGAGAAAAATAGGGAGATGGTTTGTGTTTCTTCTGACAGGACGGTCCGTGATGCCGTACGGATAATGAATGATCATAAAATCGGAGCGATACTTATTAAGAAAGAAGAACAAATTGTTGGGATATGGACAGAGCGCGACTTGTTGTACAATATCAACCTACCGGGATTTAATCCCGATACGGATTTGATTGGTGACTATATGACAACCGGGCTTCATAAAACCGCACATGATACATCTATTCTTAAAATCAAAGAAATGTTTTTGGGATTATTTATACGACATATCCTCGTCGAAAAAGATGGTATCTATATCGGCCTTCTTTCTATTGGCGATGTCCTCAGAGCCAGCCTGATAGAACAGGATCGTCAAATTAAAAGTTTGAATAAGATTGCAAGTTGGGAATATTATGAAAACTGGGGATGGCATCGTAAGAAGAAATAAGATGCTGTTTTGATTATAGCTCCAATTGGTTATACCATTTGTGAGCGCAATGATACTTGTTAAGTTTTAAGTGTTCTTTGTCTGCATGGGACATTGCCTTAAGAATAATAAGATCATGATCCAAGAAAGACCCCTATTCGGGGTCTTCATTTCCCTACAAGCGTGAAATCCGACGTCGGACACTTCACCATAATCTCGGTCGCTATTGATACGATTGCACTGTTAAGCGCCGCCTTGAGGCGTGGCAGATCCTTGTCTTGCCACAAAACCCTGAGTCTGTAAACCGGTGGCAGACGAAGTCCCGGCGATTTGAGCAAGATAAGTTTCGCCGAGCTTATCGATGTGCTCTTTGATATTATCAAAGTAATTGAAATGCACCTGTTCTTCATCGATGATCGCTTCAAAAATTTTAGAACTGGTGCTGTCGCCGTTTTCTCTGCATACCAACAGGAATTGGTTGTACGCATCGACTGTATCGTCCTCAAGTTTTGCGTCAAATGAAAAGACGGCATGAACTTTCTGGCCTTTTACCGCCTTCCCCGCAGGTACTGTGGTCGGTTCTCCGCCCAATTCCTTAATGCGCTCGGCAAAAATCTCTGCGTGGCGCATCTCATCGATAGCTATGAGTTTGACCTTCGCGGCCATCTCTCCGTAATCCATATCGTCCAGATTGTAGTGCTGGTTCATGTACTGGATAATGGCTTTTAATTCCATACTGCGCGCCTTGTTCAAGACTTCAATGACCTTTTTTTTCCTTAGTTCTTTGGTAATTTGCACCATGATACACCCCTTTGTTTATACACAATTGAATTATCGTTGAGTTCGATTATTCAGTTGTTAAAATTGAAAGTGGTACAATAAAATTTGCACTATGTTGAGTAATTTTAATGCGCAAGAGGACCCCAGTCAACATTAACGAGCACATTTTGGAAAAAAATCCGAATTTAGCTTTGAAACAAGAGTGAAATTTTTAAAAAAATATAATTGAAGTAACCGCATTTAATTTAAAAAATTTCTTTCGGCCCGCTTCTTCCAAGGCTTTTTACTAATATTTGGGACTAAATTTGAGTTTGCGTTTTTCTCGCCCGGATTATATCTATTACCGTTTCGGGCGCTTTTTGGGATAATAAACATCAAGGTTGACTGTACTAAATTTGTAGTTAATATATGATAGTCATTCATGTTCTTTAAAATGACATAGAATTTTACAAAGAGGAAAATATCATGGAGGAAAAAGAAGAAATATTGAATGTGCTGATGGAAGCAATTGGAGAAGAAGGATGCGGGGTGTCGTGCGAGGAGGCGGAAGTCTTCAAAGATGAAGAAGGATGGAAGATGTTTTTGGAGGGCTTCATGGAACCCTGGTTTATCGGAAAAACGATCGAAGATGCCAAAAACAACATCAAGGAATATGCTTCGATGGGGTTCGGGTTGAGTTGACTTTTCTCTAAAATATATATCGAGCAAGCTTCAACATGCTGTATTATTTGATAATCTTCGGCGTTGGCAGGGTTTATAGATTGTCGATAATTCTATAATTCCTTTACGATACTAACGAATACGAATAACGGATAATTCCTTTCTCATACAGTGTTTTTCATCGTCCATTAAAATATCAGATATCTGCCTGTCAGTTTGGAGGACGTTTCAAAAACGCCCATTCATCGGTTTGCACCTTTTGTAAAGCGTTTAGCTCGCAACGCTAAATTTGCAAACTCGTGCTATCATCCCAAAACAACTCCAAATTTTATCCACCCACGGCAGGATTCACGCCCTGTTCCGATAGGCGTTTTTCGGTAAAAGGCTAAAAAATCACTCACCAGGATGATTTGAAGTGGTTTTTTACTTTCATGAAAAGGAGAAAAAGATATGGACCACTTTATACAGTCTGATCATAATACAAAACAAATGATAAACATACCTAAAGATTTACCAATATTACCTCTGCGAAATACCATTGCGTACCCGTTTGTCATACTGCCTCTGGTTATCGGTATTCCTCGGTCCATAGAACTGATCGAAGACGCTTTGGAGGGAAATCGACTGGTTGGTCTGCTTGCCATGAAAGATTCCGCTGTTAGCGAACCTCAACCGGATCAGATTTACAAGATTGGGACGGTGGCAATGGTATCTCAGATCACTCGGATGTCCAATAACATGCTTCAGGTGGTCGTTCAAGGAATTGAGCGCTTCCGAGTTGTAAAGTGGCTCGAAACGGAGCCTTACCTCAAAGCGAATATTGCTCTTTCACCCGATGAAGTGGAGACCGGCATTGAGTTGGATGCTTTACAACGCAGTTTGCGTGACTTGGCAAAAGAGGTTGTCGCCCTTTCACCTCATTTAACCGATCAAACCGGGGATTTTCTGAATCAGGTAGAAGACCCCCGCTACCTGGTTTATCTGGTGTCTGCCAATGCCGCTTTGAAAGTGGAAGATGGTCAGAAAATAATGGGAATGGATCGTTTAAATGATAAAATGACAGCTCTGATCGCATACTTGACGCATGAAAAAGAAATGCTGAAGCTCGGCAAGAAAATTCAGTCAAAGGCGAAGAAGGAAATAGATAAAACACAGCGAGAGTACTATCTTCGACAACAACTGAAGGCCATTCAAAAAGAACTGGGCGAAACAAATGAGGCACATTCTGTGGTTTCAGAATATTCTGATAAAATTGAAAAAGCGGATTTGCCTGAGGAGGCAAAAAAAGAAACACAACGTGAATTAAAACGCCTTGAAGGGATGTCTCCTCAGTCTCCGGAATACTCGGTGATCAAAACATACCTGGACTGGATGATTGATCTGCCTTGGAATGTTCTGAGTGAAGACCAGTTGGACATCAATCATGCTCGCATTGTTTTGGATGAGGATCATTATGATCTCCAGGAAGTCAAGGACCGCGTCATCGAATATCTGGCGGTTCGCAAACTTGTCAAAGATCGTGGGATTTATAATGAGCCCGTTGAAAAAACGGGTGCCGATGATGCTATGGGTGCCATTCTCTGTTTCACCGGACCTCCGGGCGTCGGAAAAACCAGCCTTGGGCAAAGTATTGCACGGGCGCTCGGCAGAAAGTTTACACGAATGAGTTTGGGAGGAATGCGGGACGAGGCGGAAATTCGCGGACATCGCCGCACTTACATTGGCGCCATGCCGGGCCGTATTATTCAAGCCATAAAGCGATCAGGCACCCGCAATCCTGTTTTTATGCTGGATGAGGTCGATAAGATCGGAAGTGACTGGCGGGGCGATCCGAGCAGTGCTCTTTTGGAAGTGTTGGATCCGGCCCAAAACCATGCTTACCGCGATCACTACCTGGATGTGGATTTCGATCTGAGCAATGTGATTTTTATTACTACAGCCAACAACTTAGAGACCATCCCGCCGCCGTTGCGTGACCGGATGGAGATTATTCAACTCAACGGCTACACGGAGTACGAAAAAATACGGATCGCGCAAGGATTTCTCATGCCTCGACAGTTCAAGGTAAACGGCCTTCGTAAAGATGAGATTGAGTTTACGGAAGAAGCGTTTCGAAAAATTATTCAGGATTACACCCGGGAAGCGGGCGTACGGAACCTTGAAAGACAAATCGGTGCGATCTGTCGTAAGGTAGCCGTTAAGATTGCAGCAGGAGAGGCAACGTACATGAAAATTACGTCTGAAATCGTTCGAGAGCATTTGAAGAAGGAGAAATTTGAATCTGGATCCTCAGAAGCCATCGAGATCCCAGGAATTGCTACCGGTCTGGCCATGACGAGAGCAGGCGGTGACATTATATTTATTGAAGCTACCCGAATGAAGGGCAACGGTAAGTTTATACTTACCGGCCAGCTGGGTGATGTGATGCGCGAAAGTGCCAAGATTGCTTATAGTTACGTGCGCTCAAAAGTGGACGGGAAAAAGGTCGATCCTGAGCGGTTTGAACGATCAGATGTCCATGTCCATGTGCCGGCCGGTGCTATCCCGAAAGACGGTCCGTCTGCGGGTATTGCCATGGTCATGGCCCTCGCGAGTCTGTTCACTTGCCGGCCGATTCATAGTAATATCGGTATGACGGGCGAAGTGACGTTGAGAGGCCGAGTTATGCCTGTAGGCGGTATTAAGATGAAGGTACTGGCCGCACATCGTGCCGGGCTTACAACGGTTATTTTACCGAAGCGAAATGAACGCGACCTGGATGAATTACCCGATGAAGTGCGGACCGATATGACCTTTCTACCCGTCGAACGAATAGATGAAGCACTCAAAGCAGCATTGCTGCCTTGCAAAACACCGATCTTAAAAACGGATGTTGAAACAGAAAGCATTGGAACTCCGGATGTGCCCATCAAGCAAGAACCGCCGCAACCGGAAATGGGATTACACTAGAGAGCGTGCCCATTAAAAAATAGAGGTTGCTGCCAAAATCGCTTTATTTCACTTCGCGAGATGTATTAGGACAACAAACAATCAAAAGGGGCACTTATTATTGCAGTGCCCCTTTATATTACAAGTCCTATGAATGGACGTTATTTTTTTTAATGAATTTCGATTTTTTTGACGACGCTCTTTTCAGACTTGCCTATACTCACCATCAGGATGCCGTCCCTATATTTCGCTTCAATATTGTCCTTATCCACCGCTCCCGGAATTCTGAAGCTTCTCTGGAAGGACCCGTAATATCTCTCTGTACAGTAGCAGGATTCACCAACGGAGACCGCCTTTGTTTTATCACCTTTAACGGATAGAACTCCATCAGAGAAAGAGATATCCAGTTTTTTCATATCGATACCCGGAAGTTCCATGGTAACATGATATTTCGTGTCAGTCTCCGCTATATCAGAAGACGGTATCCAATCACACTCGTCAATACTGGTGGACGGACTCATCCAATCGCTGAAAAAGGGATTCAACATTCTCGTCTGTGGTCTGAAAGCGACGTCCAATCTCGGTATTACATTTAACATCCTCATCATTTCAGTCACCTCCTTTACAGCAAGTTTTCCTTGCTGCAGTGAGAAATATAAACATTCTCCTTTTGAAGTCAATTATCGAAAGACGATTAACGATATACAATTTCATATGGGATGTTTGACCCATGAATAAGACCACAGTCACCGCAGCTTCTCCTCATTCCCGTTGATATTCTCTCGATGAATCATAATGAAATCAGGCAACTTTAACTTGAACGGGATCTTCCATCCGGTCTTTAAATGGGATAATAACTTTTAATATTCCATTTTCGAACTTTGCCTTGGCCTTTGAAGCCTTTACCGGACAGCTAAACCTCATTGATGCCACATATTCGAAGTCATCCTGTGGAGCGCGGATGTAAAAACTTTCATCGTGAACCTTTAAAGTAATGTCCTCTTTTTTTGTACCGCCCAATGAGATTTCCATATGTAGATCCGAATGTTCGAAGTCCGGATAACTGAAAATGTTCGGAGCCAATTTAACTTTATCTGCCATTTTCTCTCACCTCCTGCCATGTTTTTAAGATATTTTATTCGGATAACAATATTTGAGCATACAACTAAAAAGATTATTAAATCTTTCCATTAAGTTAAACACTGATAAACTGAATTCAAGTGTATTCTGATAATCGCCGGCGGCAAACTAAAGCCGAACTCTTGACAAAGAGGCGATCGTTAACATTTTTAATATAAAGGTGCGTTAGCTCGTTTCTGGTCACTATAATTCAACCATTCAATAACTCGAATAAATGGATTGTTTTCATTTGTACTGAAAACAAACATCTAATTTGAACATAATACGCTGCCATGGAATTATTCTATCCTCGGCTTATTAGGACGATGTATTGGCCATAATTATTTCACACGATTTTCTATTCTAAAAGGTGACCTCATGCGTGAAGAGAAAGAAAAAGAAGAAAAAAGAGATGCATGCATGATGCATGAAAGAGATTTTAAAGGGAATCCCAACCTGTGTTGTTGCTATATTATCGATTCCCAAGGCAATTATGTAGATCCCTGTTACCGACCGGTTTCCGACTGTTGTTAAAAGTAGGTGCTAATGCCGGTCATAAGAGCACCCGTTGATCGACAATTCCAAACCTGGCGTCAGTTTTTATACCGGTGGTGGTCTCTTATTTCCAACTCACCGTCAATGAGGTGAAATCATGGAAAGTGAAATGTTAAAAAAAGCAAAGCAGTGTTGTTCACGCGAGCATGATCGACTGGCGGAGAATCTTTCCACCTGCGACAGATATTTTAAAACTCCGGCCGAACGACACCGGTGTTACCGTGTTGCCGCAAAGATAAGCGGTCATCGTTCCAAAAAATGCATTGTAAGTGAGTAACCCGATATGATTAGCTCAATATTTTAAAATAAGTTCACATGCAAATTTACTAAAATCAACATAAGAATCTGATTGAAAGGCGTATTTGAGTGGTAAAGATTGCGCTGACAGGCATCAAGCCGACCGGTACTCCCCATATCGGTAACTATTTAGGCATGATTAAACCGGCTCTCGAACTGGTTCAAAACTACCGGGCATTTTATTTTATTGCCGATTACCATGCTCTGACAACCCAGCGAGAACCCGAAAAACTGAATCGCCAAGTTTACGAGGTGGCCGCCACGTGGTTGGCGTTGGGACTCGATCCGGAGAAAGTTGTGTTTTTCCGCCAATCGGACATTCCGGAAGTTTTCGAGTTGACTTGGATTCTGACCTGTCTAGCCTCTAAGGGCCTTCTGAATCGGGCTCATGCATATAAAGCTGCCGTAGAAGAAAATATCCGCCAGGGAAGAAGTTCGGATGATAATATCAACGCCGGGATATTTGGCTATCCCATTTTAATGGCTGCCGATATCCTGTTGTTCGGGACCCATGTTGTACCGGTAGGTCAGGATCAGAAACAGCATGTTGAAATTGTTCGAGATGTCGCATCCGGTTTCAATTCTCATTACGGAAATGCTTTCACGATCCCGGAAGTTTTGATTCGAAAAGATGTCATGAGCGTGCCTGGCCTGGATGGGCGAAAAATGAGTAAGACCTACCGGAACACCATACCTATCTTTGCAGATGACAAGGTTATCCGCAGGCAGGTAATGGGTATCGTCACCGACTCGAACCCACCTGAAGCCCCGAAAAATCCGGAGGCGTGCAATCTCTTTTCATTATACCGGT
>CAJIBH010000570.1_pt1 | contig 12943 bp, 11 predicted proteins | sample 9199311 | NCBI WGS metagenome assembly CAJIBH01 (sample SAMEA7708295, study PRJEB35096) | sediment metagenome | biome: marine neritic benthic zone biome [ENVO:01000025]; feature: sediment [ENVO:00002007]; material: shallow marine sediment [ENVO:03000034] sea grass bed [ENVO_01000059] ... | reverse complement strand
TGCTTTGCCTTTTGATGCCCTGTAGGGCAGAATGTCGATATATTTATCGTGAGAATAGATGAGCATGTATCGGCACTTGTTGCGAAGAAGCCGCTCGTGAATCTTCTCGAGTCGATCTTTGCCCGGCCGCATATTGTAGCTGACCTTAAATTGACGTTGGGTCGCTTCTTCCTGATAGGTCAAAAAATGAAATTCATTTAATGTGTTAACGATCTTTTCCCTGTCCCATTTGGCGGATATATGGGCCGCCCAACCTTTACCATAATGAATATTTTTTCCATAGTAAATTTCCGCTCCAACGGATGATATAATGATGTCCGGAGAATAAACGCCGTTGTCTTCAAGATACGCTCTGGCCGATTCGACGGTCCGGCCGGTGGCAACACCAAAACCGATGGTTTCTCGATGATCTTTTAACACATTCAGCAATTCGTCCAGATGGTCGTTCTGTTCGCCAATCAGCGTGTTGTCGATATCCGTAATAATAAAATGGTTGAGTTTGGTCAAACGTTTGCCTATGGCATCCGAAGGAACCGCGACCGTCATTTTCTCCATCTCAAGGCTCTCAACAGTGTGCTTGATTTCGTTTACATACGTTTTTGCATGGGATTCCCAAGTGTAGTACTTTCGTATGTTCATTATCCCTGCTTTAGAATACCGTTTCCACTTCTCGTTGTCGGCAATGATTTTTTTAACTGCGGTTGCCAATTCCTTCGTATCGGTTGTATCAACCAGCAAACCACATTCACAGTTTTTAATAATATCCTGCGGGCCGCCGTCATTGGGCGCAATGACAGGCAGTCCACAGGCGGCTGATTCAATCAAGGTGATGCCGAAGGGCTCGGAAAGCGCAGAGTTGACAAAAACACCCCTTTTTTCAGCTGCAATTCTGTAAAGCTCCGGCACTTCATATTCAAAGTCGTGTCTTTTGGGAATGGCAATTTTTCCATAAAGATCGTATTTGTCCATCAACAAGAGGATTTCCGTCAGAACGTCTCGCTCGTTGTCTTCCATTTTCGAGATATCTTTTCGAATCCCCGCAAAAACAGCCAAGTTAACCATGGATTGAAGCTCTAAATCTTCACCGTATGCCGTGATTAAACCGGCAATATTTTTACGTTTGTCCGGCCGGCACAGAGACAGAATCAACGGACGATCCGGATGTATGAAAAATCGGTTAAGTTCTTCAAGCATTGAGGCATGGGCATACATTTTGGCTTCATCTTTTTCTGCTTCCGGTAAAATATCATGATAAAAGGGATAAAATGTATCGATATCCAGTCCAGGAGGAATGACCTTGAATTCGGGTATGTCTTTGTTCTCATATTGGTCGTATTGTTTTTTGATTTCATGATGGGTACTCGAAACAATGAGATCTGCGTTTTTTAATATTTCTTCCTCCATTTGTATCCGGTGGTTAATTTTATACTTTTTGTCGATATCAACGCCTTTCATGCCGTTATTCAACAAGTTATTCAACTTTGAGCGACCAAGGGAATGTCCGGTATAAATCAAAGTAATTCCGAAAATATCCGCCAACTGCATGGCTACATATCCGCCGTCAGGATAATGACCGTGCACAATATCGGGTATCACTTTTTGTTGTTTGATGTATTTAATGGTTTTATCAACACATTCATCTAAGTGCGGCCACAGAAGTTCCTTGCGCATGTACTTCTTTCCACCACACTGAATTCTTACAATTTTTAATTTGTCGTTTATCTGCTCAACCGGTTTGGCGTAATCTCTGGATACGACTTTATCCGCCACCAATCTCGTAATCAACTCAACTTGTCTCACCTCGTCTCGTTGACTGAGGGCATTGGCTAATTCAACAACATATTTGATTTGACCTCCGGTATCAGCATCACGGCCCAGTTCCATATTTTCGGATCGCAGCAAGCCATGAATGCTGAACAATTGGATGTAATAACCTTTGGAAGCCATGTTACCCTCCATTTCCCATCATTTCCTTGACAGGTTTATAAAAATCCTGGGAATCGGGAATAGCCCCTCTAATTTCACAGATACGCGATGCAAACATAGACGCCATGGACATCATTTTTTCAGATTCCCATCCTTTTAAAATTCCAACAGTTAGCATTGCGGAATAGGCATCTCCGGCACCCACAGTATCTGTAATCGATGAAACACGACTTGTTTTTGAATAAAAACCACCGTCTTTGGTGTACAATTCGCTTCCTTTGTCTCCTTTGGTTATTGCCACAGTTTTCAAAGCGTACTTTTCCATCAAAAAGGCAATAAAAGCATCATCATCTTTTGAGAATCGAAAGATTGCTTTACATTCTTCAAGTTCTTGTGCATTGAGCTTCAGTAAATCAGCGTGCTCAAGAGAGGAAAGAATCACCTTACCAGAATAACAGTCCGGGCGCAAATTGATGTCATAAAAGCAAACAGCATCAGAACGTTTAAGTTCGATGAACTTTTGAATATTCTTGAATCCCCGGCCGCTTCTTTGCACCAACGTTCCGAAATAAATAACGTCGGCAGCCTCAATGAGAGATAAATGCTTTTTCGGAAGAAAATCGATATAATCATAGGCCACATCAGGTTTGATGTAAAAGGTCGGGTTTCCTGATGAACTGAGGTGAACCGCGACTGTTCCGGTATCATGATGATCATCCACCTGTATGTCATCGATGTTAAAATGATACTGCTTTAATAGGGCTAAAATCTCTTTTCCATGGGTATCGTTTCCAATGCGTGAAATATATCGAACCGGAAATCCGAAATTTTTAAGGTGATATGCAAAATTAAACGGCGCCCCGCCAAGCTGTTTCTCATTATTAAATAAATCAAACAATATCTCACCGATAACAAGTATCATTTTATTTCCTCTTTAGAGCATTCCGTCACAAAGCTCGTCTTCTCACCCTTTCTGAGAATGATTGTTCTAAAGCACGGTATTCTTTTTTATAAATTTTGTAAGGGTCCATCCGGTAACATTTTGGCAGGATAACCGGAGGAAAAAATATCAGGTTAACCATTTTTATCCTGTATGACAGTGTTGGATTTTGGATAAATAATCAGCCGGTCTCCCGGATGGACAGGCTTGTTCAAGTCAAGACGGTTCCAGATAATAAGAACCGCCAGGGGCACATCGAATTTATCGGCAATGGATGATAAATTATCTCCCTCTTTAATGATGTAGATCCGATCCGTCCGCTTTTTCTCATATTCCTTAAGCAGTTTCTTATAACGCGAGTTAAATCCGTTATTTGCCCCTTTGGGAATCAGAATCGAATGGGTGCCTTCGGCGAGATAGTGTCCCCGAATTTCCGGGTTGAGGTCCTTGATGACTTTAAAGTTCGTTTTAGACGCCTTTGCAACAAGGCTCAGCGGAATTTCTTGAAAACAGTCGATGCTGATTCGGTCAAATTCAAGAGGCGGATAATAATCTGCATCCGTGAGATAAAAGCCGAACCGATCAGGTTCCGAAAGAATCAGTTTGGCCGAAAGAATGCGGAATATGAATCGCTGGGTTTCAAGGGGCAAATAGAGACGGTAATAATCCCGGGTATGTTGCACCATGATTTCGGCTTCCAGACCTTCTTCACCCATGTTGTAGGCAGCGGCTGAAAGTGTCCATGACCCCATCAACTCATAAAGGGTTTTTAAGTACGCTATTGCAGCTCGGGTAGAGGCAAATATATTTCGTCTCTCATCCATGCTATCATCAATAATCAGCCCGTACCTGCGGCCTGTATCGGGTAGAATCTGCCAGAATCCAATGGCCCCCTTTTTAGAGCCGGCATGGGGGAGAAGGGCGCTTTCGGCAATGGCCATATACTTGAGATCCTCCGGCATGTTGTTTTCCTTCAACATTTTTTCAATATACGGCAGATATCGGCGGGAGCGCTTCAACCAGAGAATCACCTGGGGTCGATCTCCAAGGGATAGCAAAAGCTCTTTTTCCAGCCTTTCCAGAACTTCCTGGTTTTCAATGGGAATTCGTTCTTCGCAAAAGGAGAGGGTATCCATATTTTTAACAGATGTCAGCAAAGAAGGAAGGTCCGGAGGATTTGGCGAATCACCAAAAGCCTTAAATGTCAAAACCAGTACGATTGCCAAAATCAGAAAAATCGTTTTTTTCATGTACTTTTTCGTCTTTCTCACAAAATAGACTTTTAACTAAAAATCATGTCGGCTGAACTTTGAACTTCTTAATTCAAATTGTACGATTTTATTAACAAATCACTTTAGCGCTCGAAAGTCAAATCGACCATAAAAATAATCGTATATAACGGTTGTCCTAAATATATTTCGAAACCGCTTCATGATCAGCAGGCAAGCAGATTATTATTGAGCCAATCACTATAATTCTTGACTTTGTCTTCGAAGTGTTCTATTATATTGCTCAATAATTATACCAACGAAAGGGCAAAGCTGTCGAAAGGCAGTGACGCAAAGCCACGGGTCAAAAGCTCCAAAGGCCATGATCGCCGGGCTACCGAAGGTACCAGCAAACGCCTTCATACAATTTGTACTAAGGCGTTTTCTATTTTCAGAAGTTCATCGGTAAATGAGCTGACCCTCCGTGGTGTATAACCCAAACACAGGGAGGTGTCCTATGACAACCGCCGGATTTTTACCAACAATTACCGCCAGCCCCTTTCTTTCCACCCTCATATGGATCATTTTAATTCTTGCGGCAATGTATTTGGCGCGTAAACCGTTTCATCGCTGCATGGCATCTTTTAGCCTGATTATTCGAAATAGCATGCGGCTTTTTGCGACTTCGGTCAAACTGGCTGAAAAGCGCCTGAACGATCGCAACCGGGATGTATTGCTCAGTGCCGGTCGGCAACATGCCGAACGTTGTGTGGAAAGGGAGTTTGAACGTATCAGTAGTTCGGTACAGCGAGATTTGGAGGGATATCCTCAGGTTCAACGCAAGCTAAACGAGAACCTCGTCAAACTGGACGAAGACCATCACAATAGCGTTGAAATTCCTCAGACGCTGCCTGACTGGGCCAAGGTCATTAAAGCGATTGCGAGTGTTCGACCCAGCAATGACCCTGTTGTCGGCAATATGCTGAAAAGCATTCATCAGACTTTATCCGAACAGCACATGAAAGCCCTCGAGCAGCACCGCATAGATGCTTCCAAGCGTCATGCGATTCTCAATAGAATGCTGCCCCTATTGCGTGGCATGAAAAAGACTCTCGTCAGTTTAAATAAATCCTTGTCTGACTTGAACTTTCGGGCCAAACGGATCGATCGTTACATGGACAACTATGAAGAGATCCGCGAACAGACCGACACGGCCATGCGAACGCTTTCTTCTTCCTCGCTGACTCAGTTTTTCATTTCCGGCGCGGTTCTTCTGATCGCTCTCGGCGGCGCCATAATTAATTTTAATCTTATCGCTCTGCCGATGTCCGAAATGGTGGGCGGCGCCAGCTATATCGGCCCGTACAAGACGTCAGATATTGCCGGTTTGGTCATCATCTGTCTCGAGATCTGTACCGGTATCTTTTTGATGGAGTCCCTGCGTATCACGCGACTGTTCCCAATCATTGGCAGCATGGACGATCGCATGCGTATGATGCTGTTCTGGATCGCTTTTAGCTTACTGGCCATTTTAGCCGGTGTGGAATCGTCGCTGGCCTTTATGCGCGACCGGATTGCAGGTGATATGGAGGCATTGCGTCAGAGCCTGGCAGGTGTATCGCCCAGTTCCGTAGCCGGCAGTGTGATCCCAACAGTTGGACAGATGGTGATGGGCTTTATCTTGCCGTTTATTCTCACCTTTGTGGCCATTCCTTTGGAATCCTTTGTGTCATCTTCCCGAACCATTTTGGGCCTAATCGCTGCCTGGATGCTCCGTTCTTTGGCCTTTGCATTGCGACTGATCGGCCATATAGGGCATTATACCGGGCGGTTGACGATAAATCTGTACGATCTGGTTATTTTCCCGGCACTTTGGTTTGAGGGAGTTGTGACTCAAAGCCTGTTTCGGACTCAAACCAAAGACAACGCCGCAGATAAAGAGAAGCCGACCGGCTCGGGGACCATGCCCGCTGTGGATCCACTGGTCGAGAACAAGGAGATGGGATAATGAAATATTTTCGATTTTGGCTCATCGGTTTTTTAATCCTTTTGATTGGCTGTTCACAACAATCGAACCGTGCAAAAGGGGTCTACATGCTGTTGGATACATCGGGGACCTATGCTGTGGAGTTGAAGAAAGCCCGCTTGATCATCAACTACCTCCTGGGCACGTTACAGCCCGGAGACACCATGGCTGTGGGACGCATCGATACAGGCAGTTTCAGTGAAAAAGACATTGTCGCCAAGGTCACATTTGATGTCCGACCATCGGTGGCCAATAACCAGAAGCGTGCTTTTCAAAACAAAGTCAGTACGTTTGTTACGGGTGTTCGACAAAGCAGCTACACCGATATCTCCGGCGGCATGTATCAGGCCATAGAGTATCTGAATGAATCCGGATCGGGCAATAAATACATTCTGATATTTTCAGATCTTCAGGAAGAACTGGCCAAGGGGTATGTAAGGGATGTTCCGCTTGAGCTGTCCGGATTCCATATCATTGCACTTAACGTGACCAAACTGCGTGCCGACAATCAGGATCCGAAGAACTATTTGGCCCGCGTCGAGCAGTGGCGGGAAAAGGCAGAAAAGGGTGGTGGCACGTGGCGGGTAATAAATGATCTGGAGCGGCTCGATAACATCTTAGCAAAGGGATAGCTATAAAACTGGCATACCGGTGCGATAGGGCGGGGAATGGCAGGCGTTGGCAAGCAGGCTGTAATGATCATTTGCCCGGACGCTTTCATCCCCCCCTAATACAGGTATGCATTCACGGTCCTTTGATAAAACATTCGGGTCAATACATCAGGCTAGGTAAAAATATATAACCGCAACAGCAAATTGAGAGCTTATCTTTTCAAAAGTTTCAATCCCGTCAATTTTTGAATACAGATCTAAATCCATCACAACTATTATTTATAACAAAAAACTGGATTATTTTTCCGGTCAAACTATTGACTTATTATTACGAATGGATTAATTTAAGACCTAACTGATTCTACCAATCACTACTTGTGTATATTTATAGTATTTATTTTGGGGCCTGTCCAAAGAACCTATCTTTTTTGGCCTTCCTTCAAATTGGCCTGCTGAGCATTTGCACAAGACAAGATACAAGGAAAGGAAAAATATTAGATGGAGGGTTATGTCAAATCGTACAGTGAAAAAAAGGGCTATGGTTTTATAGACACTGAAGAATATGGGGTTATTTTTGTTCATAAATCGGGCATCAAGGAATTTGGGCATTTCGGTTTACAAAAGGGTGACCCTGTATCTTTTGAATTAAAAGAAACCTCTAAAGGCAGACAAGCCATCAACTTACAGCCTCTCAAATCCTATTAATTTGGAAACACACAACACGTTCCTATCTTAATACTTGCCATTACCAATTAAGGAGAGCACCATTTTGAGAATAAAGATAGATCGCTTTTTCACATCAGAGGTGTTCAGTTCTTTCTTTTATCGATTAATAGTTTAAGAATCCTTAAGAGAAATATTGTAAGTTGATTCGTTGACTTCCACATTATCTTGGAAAATACGAGAGCCAAAATACTTACCATTTGCAAACGTAATTTGCAGTGATATTCAATTGACAGCGGTCTTAAACGTCAAGAAAAATAACCTATAAAATTATCTTTATTAGAAGGAGATCAGAATGAATATTTATGTAGGGAATCTATCGTATGAGGCGACCGAAGAAGATTTAAAAAAAGCATTTGAGGTCTTTGGAGAGGTCGATACCGTCAAGGTTATAAAAGACAATTACACTGGCAGATCAAAAGGATTTGGATTTGTGGAGATGCCCGCTAAATCCGAAGCACAGTCTGCAATCGAAGGTTTGAATGGGAAGGACTTGAAAGGCCGTAGCCTTAATGTCAATGAAGCCCGACCTCGCTCTGATAGCCGTCGAGGTGGTGCAAGATTTGGGGGACAAGGGCATGGCAGAGGAGGACGTGGCGGAGGACGACGCTATTAGTCAGCGACACTCGGACATAAGAACCGTGGTGATCATCAGCAGGATATAAGTAACACCTAACAACGGTTTTAAACTCGGGTGTGGGAATAGTAAATCTTCAATATACTTAATATTGCCAAGAGAGGAGAAAAAACATGAACAAAGGAGAACTCGTCAATGAGGTTTCAAAGGTCCTAAAAACCAAAGATGATGCCCAAGCGGCTGTGAACTGTGTTCTTTCAAGTATTACCGAGGCATTGGGAAAAGGGGGTTCTGTATCATTGATTGGATTCGGCACATTTAAAGTGGCTGAAAGGAAGGCTCGTAAAGGCAGAAATCCCCAGACAGGGGAAGAGATATATATTGCGGCAAGTAAGGTGCCAAAGTTTGTTGCAGCAAAGGCATTGAAGGATGCTGTGAAATAATTGTTACCTAATTTGAGCGGTTCAAATTATTAAAATGGTTAATTTAAACAAGATTTCCAATTTCATCGCATCTACTGTTTTTCAATAGAGGCAAATCCTTTTTCGGGGGTTTGCCCTTTTGATTTATTATGGGTTTTTGATATATTAAAAAATCTAAATATAATGGGGAGTCGGGGAGTTTTTCTATATAGTCGCTCCATGGATAATCTTTTTTTAAAACGCGTGATCACGCCGGAGGCGGATAAAACTCGTGGCAAGGGCTCTTAAAGAAAGAACAGGTAAACTTTCTGACCATAATAATTCTTATCAACATGCATCGGATTGCCTATTTTATTACGCCTCACGGCTTTGGCCATGCGGCCCGTGCCTCAGCGGTAATGGACGCTGTCAATAAAATCGATCCTTTCGTCTCATTTGACATTTTCACAACAGTTCCTAAATGGTTTTTCGATGATTCGGTCTCCGGTCGGTTCACATACCACGAATTTCCAACGGATGTCGGACTCATCCAGAAAACGCCGTTTTTACATGATCTGGAACAAACCATTGAAAAGTTAGACCAATTTATCCCTTTTGATCCAGCATTGATCGGTGAAGTAGTGGGTCTTTTGAAACAGTGGGCATGCCGGTTGGTCGTTTGCGATATCGCTCCCATAGGGATCTCTATTGCGGCAGAAGCCGATATCCCCTCAATTTTAATAGAAAACTTCACGTGGGACTGGATTTACGAAGATTTCATACATTCCGATGTCCGTATCGGACGCCACGTGGACTTTTTGCGAGAAATATACCGAACGGTTAACTATCACGTCCAGACCTCTCCGGTGTGCAATCCGCAGAATGTTGATATGACCACGGGCCCCATTAGCCGAGAGGTCAGGATGCCGCCCGTGCGGGTGAGAGAAGAGTTAGATATCCCGCCAGAAAATAAAATCGTCTTGCTAACTACGGGCGGGATTCAAGAGAAGCACCGGTTCCCGGAAAGCCTCTTCATGCAGCGGGAGATTTGTTTCGTTGTTCCCGGCGGAAGTGAGCGTCCTGAACGGCATGATAATTTAATTCTTCTTCCGCACCGCTCTGATTTTTTCCATCCGGATCTGGTTAACGGTGCGGATGTCGTGGTCGGCAAAGCAGGATACAGTACCATTGCCGAAGTCTATCATACGGGCGTGCCGTTCGGTTATGTGCCGCGATCGAATTTTCGTGAAACAGCAAAACTAGTTGCATTTATCGAAAAGGAGATAAATGGATTTTATGTTTGTATCGAGGATTTCAAGGCTGGGAAGTGGCTTCGAAAAGTTTTCCAATTATTGGATCTTAGCCGAACTCAACGGTATCATGGCAATGGATCTCACCAAGTGGCTGCTATGATAACGGATCTTTTGAAATGAGAGAGAACTAAGGCAAATTCCTTTGATCGGGATCACCTTTTTGCTGCTTTTTAAATGTAACTCAAGCCTCGTGAATTTGAATGCCCCCTCTTTACCTGCGGTACCAACCACGATGATAGGCGTAAGGACGATGCCGATAACGATGACGGTAATAATGAGGCCGATAATAACCATGGTAGTATGATCGCCCATAGTAAAAGGAAAAGTGAGGGATGACAGGCCATCCCCACCATCCGTAGTAATGAGCAGGAGGCGGTGGACCTGGATAATACCGGACTACCGGAGCCGGAGAATTACAGACTTCTTCAACGGTTTCCTTTATCAACTTTCCGTCTTCCCAAATCCGCTTCCGCACTTTCTGGCAATTGGCGTCGTTCGGCCCCTCAGGAATGGCTTCAACGGCATGTCCGTTTTTATCATAATAAATGACAGGTTTGCCAAACTGGGCTGCATCTCTGGCTGCCTGATAATCTTGATCTATAGCATTACCGACCAAGGCTCCAAGAATGGTTCCCGCGGCCAGTCCGATGAGGGTGCTCTGAGTATTGCCTCCAATGGCCTGGCCGATTAGAGCGCCCATACCGGCACCTGTTGCAGCCCCTGCCTGTGTGTTGTATCGGTCAGGGGGATAGTGGACGCATGAGACAAGCAAAAAGGATAAAGTAAGTGTTAATATAACGGAATAATTTTTCATCAGTAAATCCTTGTTTTGTATTAACATAATGATCAGTTTCAATGGAGCAAAATCTTTTCTATATCGCTTCTTTGTTTCGTACGCTTTCTATCATTTAGACGGTCAATGATAAAAATAGTTTACTGCATTTGTTAAATAGTGCCCATCCATAAATAGCCTTTTTGCCCAATATCTGCGTTATGCTCAATAAATAATACTCGGAATATCAACTCTATACCTGCGGTTATTTTTTTCGCATGCCTTGATCTTGAACAAAATTCCTGATTTATCGATGGACACCAGATAGTTACCTAAAACCCTAATCTTATTTTGAGGCAGGTTTTGGTTTTAAGAATATCAAATTGTTTAAACATCTGTGATTGTATGAGGAGGTATACCACTTGCTTTCCATGGTGATTTACACCCGCCAATTAGTGATTATGTTAAATTTATGGAAGTTGACCGGTGCAGGAACATTGGCATCGAAGATTATCTTTCGAGATAATCTCGACTCTTGAATCCGCTTCAATGCTATTGTTATTGAAGCGTAAACAGATCGATTCTGCGACTCGGTGGAAATCGAGAAGGTTCATTCAATATCTATCGAAATGGGTGAAACCTGGAAGGAGTTTTCCATGAGGCGTTTTAAAATATTGTTAGGCGTGACCATGGTTTGCCTTATGGGGTCGTCTATATACGCGGATATATATGAGTGGACAGATAAAAACGGTGTCAAACATTTTACCAACAATACGCCGCCGGATAATGCCAGGATCTTCATGAAAACCGAAGAATTGCCCTATGATGAAGCGGCTGATCAAGCCCGTACGGAGGCGGAAACACTGGCGAGTTTGGAGGATAGGCAACGGAAGATTGCTGAGAAGGAAGCGGCGCTTGAACAACGGGAAGCAGAAGCGGAGCAGAATATCGCCGAAGCCAACCGCCGGACGGAGGAAACGCTGAAAGACGCCGAAGAATTGGTGGATGAAGCCGGCAGTGACCGCTTCAATTCACGGTATTTCGTCGATGATGGGTATTTCTCCGGTATCTATTCCTACTCTTATCCGCATTATGAGCGCAGATACTACCGCGGCTACAGGGGTGGTATCCACTTTAATAAGTTTCGTAATAATCGTACGTTCTCTCATAAATCGTTTCGTAACAATCGTCGCTTTGCCCACAAGGGAGATCGTTTTAATGGCCGCTTTAAATCCCGCAGCAGGCATTCTCAGGGACGAAGTCACTTCAAATCCCGCGGCAGGCATTTTCAGGGGCGAAGTCACTTCAAATCCCGCGGTAGGCATTTTCGTGGGCAGCGCGGCTTCAGCAGAGGCCACGCAGGTTTTCAGCGTTAATAATCCAGTTCAGACCGTAACGAGTTGGCGATGATGTCTGTTATCGGATACGGTTAAGAAATGTAATTCGTTGGACCTTCCGACTGAATAATGGATTATTTGAGAAATTCAGGCAATACCCCACCCAAGATCTCCGAGGATTTCACATAAAACTTTGCACACCATGCACAGAAAAATGTGCAAGCCTCTAAACATGTCTTCAAAAAATCCAATAAAATCAATATTAGATAAATGGCATTGTTCTTACTATTTATATTTTGTTTTTGCTTGTTTCTTTTTAAAGTGTCGGGTTGGTAATCGTTAAAACGCATCTGTCATTCCGAGAAGGTATAGCACAACGTGGCACTTTTGGTCTGTAAATATAACCCATTGAAATTAAATTATATTCGTGATATAGGAAAAATAATCTCTACTCTCTTGGGTTTTATTCTCTGGGCCATTTCTTTTGTCTGATCATTCTATTGATTGTCGGTTGGTTTGCGATAAAATTTTGAAGACTTTACCCTAACGTTGCAAAAGCTCAGGATGCCGTAAGTCCAAGGCGTCCAAGGGTGACGCTGTAGAAAAACTACCGCGAACCCTTGGCAACGAAGGAATTACGGTATAAAGGGCTTTCCCGAGGGGTCAAAAATATGCCATACGAAATTTGGTTTTCTGGAATTCTCGCTGGATTTCTTCTAAAATCTTCTGTGTGACATGCGTAACATAATGATATATTGTAATATAACATATTCTTGGAATATTTTTTATACAACGATAGGGTTTAGACTTATCTCAATTAAAGCCAGACCTGCGATAAGGAATCGATATATTTAAAACGATCTAAACTTGATATTTACAGTTCGAGTTCGATATCTATCAAATTGTCTAAAATGCGATCATGGCACCCATTAAAAGGCCCCTGTCAAGAGAAAACACTTCTCCATCGCAAAAAAGGATCTTTTTTTTGCAGGGACATCATCCAGTACGAGATCAGTCCCTTGTCGTTGCCTGCATCCGGGTTTTCAAAATTTATTGGTGCGGATTCTTATTCGATCTGCTACCAGGCACCCATCAGGATCTAGGCCAGT
>CAJIBH010000586.1_pt1 | contig 13228 bp, 9 predicted proteins | sample 9199311 | NCBI WGS metagenome assembly CAJIBH01 (sample SAMEA7708295, study PRJEB35096) | sediment metagenome | biome: marine neritic benthic zone biome [ENVO:01000025]; feature: sediment [ENVO:00002007]; material: shallow marine sediment [ENVO:03000034] sea grass bed [ENVO_01000059] ... | reverse complement strand
TTTTAAAAGTGATGTAAAAATATTAAAAATACTATATATAGTGCTTATTTTTATTTGATATAAGTATATATACCGTTTATAAGAATGTTACAAGTGTTTTTACCGCGGTTTTACCAATAAACAAATAACAAATAAATAATTATGAAATTTATCGCTGATTTTCATGTTCATTCCCATTTTTCCAGAGCTACGGCGAAGAATTCGGATTTTGAAAATTTGTATATTTCAGCTCAACTTAAAGGATTATCGGTTATCGGAACCGGTGATTTTACTCATCCGGGATGGTTTGCTGAAATCAAAGAAAAACTCATACCGGCGGAACCTGGAATGTTTAAGTTAAAAGATGACATTTCAAGATTATGCGATCAGGAAGTTCCAAAATCATGTCGTAGAAAAGTGCGCTTTATGTTGGTTTCAGAGATAAGCAATATATATAAAAAAAACAAGATAACCCGTAAAAATCATAACCTTGTGTTTCTATCCGATTTAAATCAGGCCGAGAACTTTAATTCAAAATTAGATAAGATTGGAAATATAAAATCCGATGGAAGACCAATACTTGGTCTTGATGCAAGGAACCTTTTAGAAATGCTTCTCGATACATCTGATCAGGCATTTCTTATACCTGCCCACATCTGGACACCATGGTTTTCATTACTGGGTTCAAAATCAGGTTTCGATTCTATAGATGAATGTTTTGAGGATCTAACGCCTTTTATATTTGCAGTTGAGACAGGCCTTTCATCAGACCCGGCTATGAACTGGCGGGTATCCGCATTGGACCGCTTTACGCTGGTGTCAAATTCTGATGCACATTCGCCATTAAAACTGGGACGGGAGGCAAATCTGTTTAATACAGACATTTCGTATTCAGCCATAAAGTCTGCTATTAAAAGCGGCGACCCTGAAAGATTTTTAGGCACGTTAGAGTTTTTTCCGGAAGAAGGGAAATATCACCTTGACGGGCATAGAAATTGTGATGTTCGTTCTTGGCCCAATAAAACACGGGAGCAGGGCGGAATATGCCCGATTTGCGGAAAACCGCTTACCTTGGGTGTTTTGTACCGGGTGGAGGAACTTGCAGATCGACCGGAAGGCGCTAAACCGAAAAAATATCATCCCTATTACAATATCATTCCCCTTGTGGAGATTTTATCCGAAGTTTTGAAGGTAGGTCCGAACTCAAAAAAAGTCATGGGACATTACAGAAATTTACTTGAAAAACTGGGACCTGAGTTTGACATTTTAATGACGCTAAAAAGAGATGTTATCGACACTGCAGGACTACCCTTGCTGGGGGAAGCGATCACAAGGGTACGCCAAAATAGAATCGTTATTTTACCAGGATATGACGGAGAATTCGGCAAGATAAAAATTTTTAGAAAAGATGAACGAAAGAAACTTCAGGGACAAAAAGCGCTTTTTATTATAGATTCTACCGATTCATTATCCAAGAAAAGAAAAAAAAATAACCAACAGCCAAAATCTTATATACCTTCTGGTTCGATTGAAAAAGATACGTCGGATAAGACCGCCGGAAAAAAAGTTAAAACCATCGAGTTAAACAGAGAACAACGTCGGGCTGTAGAGCATTGCGGGGGTGCATCAATCATCATTGCCGGACCCGGAACCGGCAAAACAAGCACCCTAACCCAAAAAATCGCATATCTTATACAAAAAATGAAGGTTTCACCGCAGAATATCCTTGCGGTGACCTTTACGAACAAGGCTTCTCAGGAAATGCGCCAACGACTTGAAACCATATTCGGGAAATCGAAAATTCAGCCCTTTATCGGAACGTTTCACAGCCTTTGCTTTCATATTTTGAATGATTTTGAAAAAAAATCTTTTACGATCATTGATGAAAAAGACAGGGATTTATTGCTTTTAGATGCCATCAGCCGTGTTGAAGGGGCGGGTGTCAAGGTAAAGGAAAAACCCAAAAAATTGTTAGAATGGATTATATCCGCCAAACAAAACATGCTCAACCCCGAAGAATGGTTGGGTAAAACACCTTCTACAAAAAATAATTTATTTCAAATAGTATATCAATCGTATCAAAATTTATTGGAAATACAAAAGTTTTACGACTATGAAGATTTGATTTTTAAAACCGTTCGAATCCTCGAGACAGAACATCAAGTTGCCGTTTCTTACAGGGCGCGGTTTCAATATGTTTTTGTGGATGAATATCAAGATTTAAATCATGGCCAATACAGGATTATCAAGTCCCTTGCCCCACCTGATGTTGAAAGAAATATTTGCGTGGTCGGCGATCCAAATCAGTCGATCTACGGGTTTAGAGGATCAAGTGTTAAATATTTTAAACGGTTTATAAAAGATTATCCTGATACCCAAATTATAAAACTGACACAAAATTACAGATCAACACAGACCATTCTTGATGGATCTTATCAGGTAATTAGATCCCAAGATAAAGATACATTTCAAGAACGTATTTATTCAGAAGTTGACGGTCCAAAAACAATTTGTGTTTTTGAAACAAATTCTGAGAAAGCAGAGGCGGTGGCAATAGGAAAAACCATTGAAAGGTTGATCGGAGGAATAGGATTTCATTCCATCGATTTTGGTCTCGTGGACGGTCTGCAGCATACCGGAAACGTAAGCTTTTCAGATTTTGCCGTGTTATACCGCACCTCAGAACAAAACAGGGTTTTATCAAAGGTGTTCGATTCAGCAGGAATTCCATATCAAATCGTCAGCAGAGCGAACGTATTTAACACAAAATATATCAGCGAGTTGATTTCATTATATAAAATCATAGAAGGAACAGGTGGTTATGCAGATCTTGAGAGAAGTTTAAAAATAACCACGCCGACCATTAATAATAAGGGCATTCAAATCTTTAAGAATTGGGGTTATGAAAACCGTTATTCATTAGAATCAGCGCTGATGAATGCACACCGATTTCCCATCCACAAAGTGGGAAAAGCCCAACAAATAAAGCTTGTTGAAATCTTTAACAAAATTTTCAAAATAAGACAAAAGACAAAAAAAATGTCCATGGAACAAAAGCTTTTCTTTTTATTAGAAAACACCAAAATTTCAACATCCGATGATTGGAGCCAAAAACCAAATGACACCCTAAAACACATTATCGATGTTTGTGAAAGTTTTGATTCTTATACGACAAACACCATTAAAACAGCCGCGCTGCAAACAGACACAGACACATACAATCATCAATCCGAAAGTGTTGCATTAATGACCATGCATGCAGCCAAAGGACTAGAATTTCCTGTCGTTTTTGTTACCGGATGCGAAAACGGACTGTTGCCGTTTCAACCGTTGGATGGTGATGTATCTGATGTCGAAGAGGAAAGACGGCTTTTTTATGTCGCCATGACGCGAGCAAAGGAACGGCTCTATATTACTTTTGCAAAGAAAAGAAGGAGATTCGGAAAAATCGAGAAACGAGCCCTATCACCGTTTGTCCGACAAATTGAAAAACATTTATTAACACATGATGACGCAATTCCGGGGAAAAGAACCCAAACCGGGCCATTACAGCTAAAACTATTCTGAGTTGAGAATACAATTAAATGTCATTGACATGACATTTTTTTTAAAATATGTTCATTCAAAATTTGAGGCGATGAAGCCTCATGTTCTAAATTAGACCAAAAGCAGTCAGATCAAACAAAACCACGAAGGAAAAAGGTTATCAGAAGATAATCCCCTTCGTGGTTTTTTTTGTTCTAAAAAGGTGTGTTGAAAGGAGGATTAAATGTTCAGATTAAACAAAAAGATCTCTTTTTTATACTTAATCGTTTTGGCAGTGTTTGTTATGTTGGGAAATCAGAATGCTCGTTGTGAAACTTCCGATAAAGCGTTGGAACAAAGAATTGAAAACATCGAAAGCCGTCTTGAATCAACGGAGAATGTTGTGGAAAAGACATTGTCGGAATCAGGGGCCCTTGGCAAACTATCTCTTAGGGGGTTACTTGCCGGTGCCTATCAACACCAGAACGTGGATGATGCCCCCGGGTTTAACAATACAGGCCGGGGAGCTATTGTTTTTCAACCCGAAATCGGTATTATTTTAAGCGAGGCCGATGAAATTTTTACCAAGTTTGGATTCACAGCGGGCAATGCTTTAGATGATGGAACCCCTCCTTTTACTTTCACTTCATGGGCTGCCGATATAGAAGATGATGTGAAAGATATCAATGGGCGGAATCGGGATTATCTTCTCACCGCCTGGTACAAACACACCTTTACATTCAGTGAAAAAAACACACTGGGAATTACGAGCGGGCTTGTTGATGCCACGGATTATCTGGACGAAAATGCCTATGCAAATGATGAATTCACCCAATTCATGAACCAGGTGTTGGTAAATGCCGCAAATGCTTTTTTCCCTTCCTATGACCTGGGTGCTGTTGTGGAGTGGGAATTTGGCGAATTTGCACTCAAAGGTATTGCCATGAGTGTGGGCGAAAATGACGACGGTAGGAGTTTTCAATTTTATGGCGCCAACATGGATTATACCATGGACACAAAACTGGGAGAAGGACACTATCGGGTGACTGTAGATTGGACCAGTAAAGACTTCAACAATCCAGCGGGGAACAAACTGGAACCAAAACAGTGTGTAATATTGTCCCTTGATCAACAACTGGGAGAGATCCTGGGGGCATGGATCCGATTCGGTTGGCAGGATGATGATGCCGCTATTATTTGTAAGTCGCTATATTCAGGTGGGCTTGACATCAACGGGAGACTATGGAGACGAGAACAGGACAATGTCGGCATTGGGTACGCTTACCTGAAAGGAGGCAACCGAGACTTGGATAATGCCTATATTTTCGAAACCTATGTCCGATTTTTGCTTAATGAATACGTTGCAATTACAGCAGATCTGCAATATCAGGATAACAAAATAAAACAAGGATACAGTCCTTCTGGATTCATATCGGGTGTGCGTTGTGTGGTTGAGTTTTGACCTGAATTATTACGAGTAAAAACTTTTCATGAAATACTCGGGTTATCGCGGCGCGTCATATCCTCCGGAAACGCCTTTGGGAGAAAGAACGATTTGCCACAACTGGTTAACTCTTGCACGAAAAGCACCGGCGCAGGCCAAAAGATAAAATTTCCACATTCGGTAGAAACGCTCACCATATTGATCTTTGAGATCATTCCAGTTGTTTTGAAAATTTTGAAACCAGTGCATCAATGTTCTATCGTAATCCGGACCAAAATTGTGCCAGTCTTCGAGAACGAAAAGGTTTTCAATGGCATCGTTAATTTGTATTGCTGAAGGCAGCAGGTAATTTGGAAAGATATATCGATTGATCCAGGGATCGGCTTTTTTCATGGAACAATTACTACCGATGGTTTGGAGAACAAAGATGCCGTTTTTTTTAAGGCATCGGCGGGCAACCCGCATAAATATTTTGTAGTTTTTGTAACCCACATGTTCGATCATACCCAAAGAAACAATACGATCAAACACGCCCTTCAGGCTTCGATAGTCCTCAAGGCGGATTTCAACAGGAAGTCCGTGACATAATTTTTTTGCAAAACGCGCCTGTTTTTCTGAAACAGTTATACCGACGACCTCGGCTTGATAGTTTTTGGCAATAAATTTGGCGGTTCCTCCCCAGCCGCATCCGATATCGAGAACACGCATTCCCGGTTTTAAGAACAATTTGCGGCAAACCAGATCCAACTTATTTTCTTGTGCTTCATCAAGACCGGATGCATTTTTCCAGTAACCGCAACTATAGATTTGGAGTCTGCCAAGCATACACTGATAAAGATCATTACCGATGTCATAGTGATGCCGGCAGTCTATAATACAAGAAGACGGTTTTTGGAGATTGAACAGCCTGGTTCTTAAAAGAGAAAAACACTCGGTCAGGGGATTGATTTTTTCGTGAAGATTCGCTTTAAAAATTCTGCAAATAAACTCATCAAGCTTTTCGCAGTCCCACCATCCATCCATGTAAGATTCGCCCAACCCCAAAGAGCCATGAGCCAGAATTTTCTGGTATAGCTTTTCGTTGTGAACCTTTATATCCCATGGACGGTCGCCATTAATTAGAACATCGGCTAAGGATAAAAGGTGTTCAATCTTTCTGCGAAACTTAGTGCTGCCCATGACCTCATCCTTTTTACAAGTAAATAAAATCAGAATGGGTGTCAGGGAGAAATAGATCTATCAGGTAATTAAGAATATTCTATACATGTATTTTTGTCAACCAGCAATAGAATCCCATTGGTAGCTGAATGTCCGAAGAAATATACAACGTCGCGTACGATTCGGGAATAATTAATACTTCCCTAGCTTTTTTATAAAATCTGATTCAAAAATAAATTGAATAAAGGTTCAAAGTTTTTATTGAATTTATCAACGGGTAGATTTAAATGATAAAGGCTTAAATTTTTTTCATTTTATGGGTATTCCAATTAAATGAAAGTTTGAAATACGGTTACACATCCCGATTAAGAACATATCTTTAAATATTGTTCATAAGATCAGTGCCGGCATTAACGTTATTCAAAGTTAATGGTATGAAATGAAACTGATAATTTGTTTTTACGCAGCACGGATATACACCTAGATGTTAATCGGATCGGTATTGAGGGGGTATAGATGGATTTAAAAGTGACACGCTGGATCATTATTTTGGCTTTGCTTACGTTTCATACATCAACCGGAATTGCCAATGACAAGGAATGGAATACTGTCGGTCTTCGAGCCGGAATCAATGATAAAAGAAATGACGAGTTTTTTTCAAAGCATGAAGCTTATGCAACTTTCAGTCTACCGTGGAAATGGAGTTCCGAGCAAGGCTGGATTTTCGGCACATTCTTTGGTATAAACGCTGGAATTGTGATTTGTAAAGATAATGCTTTTGTTGGGTCTATGGGTCCTGGAATGTATCTTTTTACACCAGCGAAAGGCATTGCCATATCGGCAGGGATTTATCCTACTTATATCGGGCGATCAAAATTCGGAGCGGAGGATTTTGGGGAATCATTTCAGTTTACTTCGGCTTTTGGCATTAATGTAAATTTTTACAGACATTGGACCATGGGATATCGATTCCAGCATATGTCAAACGGAGGCATTTTCAATGAAAATCCAGGGCTAAACACGCATATGTTAGAGATGGGTTATCGATTCTAAATAGGAAGATAAGATATAAAACCTCTGGAGCACATCATAACAAAATCTATGGATTGGGAGATAGTGAATGAAAAAGGTTATAAAAAGACTGGAAAAAGTTCACCGATTAATTAAAGCTATTTCTGACAACCGAGATCAACTGATTGAAAACGCCGTTAATGATACCGGCTTTACCCTCAGAGAATGTCGTATTGAATTGGATATGAATCTGGATAACCTGAAAGGTTTTGAAAAGAGGATCAAGGTCTTTGCCGAGCGGCAGCCAATTTGCCTCCCGAATCAGGAGGTTGCTCTTTTGCTGCCGTATAACGGCAGCGCCTGGTTGAACACGGCCATAATTTCCATATTCCTTGTGGGAAATCGAGTTCGGGTAAAATTCGCCACACGAGGATCCGAGATTTCCCGTTTTACGGAATCCCTGTATAAACCCATTTTCGGTGACGCCATTGTTTTTGAATATACCAATGGTAGACAATTTCTCGAAACTGCTTTTACGAGTCCGAATATACCGGCCGTCTGTCTCTTCGGTTCCGACGATCATGCCCTTGGTTACCGAAATTCAGTTAAGGAATCGGGCAAGAAGTTTATTTTTGAGGGACCGGGAAACGATCCTTTTATTGTTCTCCCCGGGGCCGACGTGGAGGCTGCGGCAACAGAGCTTTCCTTTTCCAAATACATTTATGCCGGGCAGACCTGCACGGCGCCGGAGCGCGTTTATGTGCATGAGTCCCTTTATCATGTCTTTGTGAAACGGTTTGTGGACTTGAGCCGTCAAGTTAAAATCGGGGATCCTGCTGATCCTTATACACAGATGGGACCGGTGGCCAGTGAGCGAGCCATCGAAAATATCAAAATTCAGTTAAAGGATGCCGTGGACAAGGGCGCTCAGGTTGTTCTCGGTGGTCGCATTGACGGCCATTTGGTGTATCCTACGGTAGTGGTTGGTGCCAGCCAGGACATGCTGGGCATGCGAGAGGAGACCTTTGGACCGGTGAGCTATATCTGTTCGTTTCAGAGTAAGGATGAAGCGCTTCGTATGGTGCTGGACAATCGTTATGGACTGAGAGCTTCCGTTTATGGAGATGACAAGGCCGCCAATTTCGGTGATGAACTTGTCGGCGAACCCTATTGTCATCCGGTGGATAAAATGGTTTTTGGGTTATTCGGTACCGTGGGGGTGAATCAGGGGCGATCAGCTTCCTGGAAAGGCGCTTTTGTATCGAAACCAGTGGGTGGTTACGGTTATTCCGGATGGATCTGGGAAACCATCGATGAAAGATTTATTCTTAAGCAGGGACCAAAACTCTTGAGCATAGAGACGTCGCAGAAACAATAAATCGTTTATGAAAAATGTGGATGAACGAATATTGATACAGAATTGTCTCATTCTGATTTCATGAGACAATTCTTGGATCAAAGAAAATGATGTTTTTACGAGCATAGTTATCACAAACAAGCATGTATATGGAATTATCATATTGATAATATTAAAATAATTGATTTGGTATTTTCTCTTCCTATCCTACTATTTTATTCTTCTTAAAGCTAAAATGCCATAAATATAATAAGCATCTGACTTTACTATAATTAAAATCAATTTATGCTTCTGTTGATCTGAAAGTAACCATGATTTGTTCATTCTGATTCAAATGGCATATATATTGCGTTAAAGTCTGAAAAGTCTAAATTCTGACCCCTAAAATGTCATTTTCCCCAAATCATAAAAAACCCTATACTTAATATTATTCGCTTAAGGGAGGTGAAACATGGAGAATTTGTTATCGAATGTATGGGCGTTCTTAACCATTTACGGACTTAAAGTCATTGCGGCGATTGCTATTTTTATCGTCGGTCGCTGGATCGCGAAGATGTTGACCACTTTTACAGAAAAATTGATGAATAAACGGCAAGTTGATCCCACCATCGTCTCTTTTGCTGCCAATCTTGTCTATATTGCTTTGCTGGTATTTGTCGTTCTGGCAGCTCTCGGACAGCTCGGTATTCAAACCACGTCGTTTATCGCGGTTATCGGTGCTGCCGGCCTTGCCATCGGTCTTGCGTTGCAAGGATCGCTGTCTAACTTTGCCGCCGGTTTTTTAATGATCATTTTTCGGCCCTTTAAAGTTGGTGATTTTATTGAAGGGGCAGGGGTTGCAGGAACCGTTGAAGCGATTCAGATATTTACCACACAACTGCTGACGCCCGACAATAAAACTATCATTATACCCAATGCCAGTTTGACCGCAGGCAACATTACGAATTATTCTGCCAAAGGAACACGACGCGTTGATTTGGTGTTTGGCATTGGTTATGGAGATGATGTCGATCATGCAAAGAAAGTGATATCTGATGTTTTGGAAAAAGAGGAACGCATTTTAAAAGATCCTGTCCCAACGATCATGCTCATCGAACTGGCAGACAGTAGTGTAAATTTTGCGGTTCGCCCGTGGGTGTTGGCCGCCGACTATTGGGGTGTTTTCACCGCACTTACCGAAAATATTAAAAAAAGTTTCGACGCCGAGGGCATCAGCATTCCCTTCCCGCAACGCGATGTGCATGTGTACCAGCACAAAGAACAGTAAATAGAAACAGGGGGTTATTGTATTAATAATTATAAAGGATTGAAGAAAGAGGAGGAAGATATGAAAAAGTATTATTTAAAAGGGCTTTTTGTTGGTGTAATCAGTGTCCTGCTGATCAGCTGTGCAGGCCATCCGGTTCAAACGACAGCACCGGCTTTTACACCCTATACGTTTCAGGCGAATCAGTATGTGCCGAAAGTAGATAATTTTGTAGTGATTCTGGACACATCTTCTTCCATGTCTGAAAAATACAACGGGCAGCTAAAGGCCGACATCGCCAAAAGTTTCTTAATGGCGATGAACCAGACCCTTCCGGAGCTCAAATACAATGGGGCACTTAGAACATTCGGTCACAGCGCCCATTTACCGGACAGGTCGACGATGTCGGTATATGATGTTAAATCATATTCGACGGCTGAATTTGGATCGGCGTTAAAGGGTGTTAAGGGCCCCAGTGGGGACAGTTCTATTCCGTTGGCCAAAGCCATTACCGCTGCCGGTGGAGACTTGAAATCGACCCAAGGTCCCATTGCGATCATTATTGTTAGCGATGGTGCCGACATGGACAAAACACCGGTGGAGGCCGCCAAGGCGCTAAAAAGTAAGTTCGGCGACAGGCTTTGCATTGACACCGTACAGGTGGGGAATGATTCTGACGGCAAAACGACTCTGGAACAGATTGCCGGGGCGGGCGGTTGTGGATTTTCAACCGCTGCCGACAGACTTGCCGCCTCGTCGAGTCTCGCGGGTTTTGTCGAAAGCGTATTTTTGTCCAAACCTGCTCCTATGGCTGCTGTAGACAGCGATGGGGATGGTGTTCCGGACAATAAGGACAAGTGTCCGAATACGCCTAAAGGCGTCAAAGTGGATGTTTTTGGTTGCCCGCTTGACTCTGACCGTGACGGTGTTGCGAACTACATGGACCAATGCCCCAATACGCCTTTGGGAGCCACGGTTGATGCAAGGGGATGCTGGACCTATGCTGCTGTAGTACTGTTTGATATTAACAGCGCAGAAGTAAAGTCTGAAGCATATCCCATGCTCAATGAAGCGGTGTTGATAATGAAGAAAAATCCGGCTCTCAACGTTGAGATTGACGGACATACAGACAGTACCGGAGCCGCAACGTATAACATGACCCTTTCTGAAAAACGGGCCGCAGCGATAAAGGATCATTTAGTTACCAGAGGGATTGATCCCGAACGACTCACCACGAAGGGTTTTGGTTTTACGAAACCGGCGGCCAGCAATGATACAAAAGAAGGCCGGGCCAAAAACAGGAGGGTCGAATTCACACCGGTTAAATAGAAACTTCGATGATCCCAGGGCCCATAATGCATGAAGGTGGAGTGACGTTGGATGGTTGCCGATCTCCATCTTCTTTTAAGAGCGGTGTCGATCTTCAGTGAAAGGAATTAGAGTAAAATGGAACCCCTTGATCAGATTGCGAATACGATATCTTTGACCATGGGTGTTGCCTGGGCCAGCGGTATAAATCTATACGCCGCCATCTTGGTTCTCGGATGTTCCGGGGCAACCGGTAACATCACCTTGCCTGCGGCCCTTCAGATTCTTACGGATCCTATGGTTATTGCTGCCGCAGGGGTGATGTATTTTGTCGAGTTTTTTACCGATAAGATGCCGGGCGTGGACACCGGCTGGGATACACTTCATACGTTTATCCGCATCCCTGCAGGGGCGCTCCTGGCGGCCGGTGCTGTGGGGGATGTAAATCCGGCCGTTGCCCTGACAGCCGCTATTCTCGGAGGTGGGTTAGCCGCAGGCGCCCACGCCGTTAAGTCGGGCTCAAGGGTTATCATCAATACATCACCTGAGCCCTTCACCAACTGGACCGCTTCCGTTGCAGAAGATATTGCTGTGATTGGCGGTCTCTGGACCGCCCTTTATTATCCATGGCTTTTCTTGGTTTTAATGATTGTTTTTATCGGGTTGACGATTTGGCTGCTCCCGAAGATTTGGGGGGGTATCAAAAAGATCTTTGGCTATATCGGGCGCTTATTCAAACATGGGAAAAGGGATGAATCTTCGCAGAACCGCAAACCGGTTGATTCTTAACCCGTATGGTGAAGAATTTTTTAAAAAGCCAAATAATATTGTTATGTTAAGTTGGGGTTGAGGGCAAGGGATCAATAATCTCTCTTTCTGTGATTAAAAGACCGATGAGAAAATGACCCTTGAACGGATCTTTATCTTTTTGGGTAATATGTGCGATTTGTGTTTTTAAGGATTCAGACGAGCCTGCGGATTCTGGAGGAATATATTTCATATCCACAGTATCTCCTACCTTTAAATGCTTCAATACGGCAGAATCTTTGTTCACCAGAATGCCCAATCCTTTCGATGACATGTCCCTCAATTTAAACTGATAGACATTTCCGGTATCTTGCAGTCGAAATTCAACGCTATAATAGCGATCCATTATGGTTCTGGATTCAGGCCTTCTGTCTAGCAAGCTATTCGTGTATGAATTCGTTTTCATGATTTTTCCGGGTAGGACGGAATAGGTGCAATTTTAATAAAATTTTGCTGCAATGTCCATCCTTTTTTTAAAAAAAAGCATAAGTTATAAAAATATACGATAAGATCCCGAACCTCTATCTTCAAGCGGTTCATAAAATCGCATCATGATATTATTTATTAAAGCAGATATCATTATTAGGATACAGTTCAGCATTTTTTGCAAGCATTGCCATTTTTTCACTTTCAGCATATAGTCCTCTTATTATCCAGAGTGCTCTGGGGAAAACCCCTTCTCACGGAAAATGTTCAACAAGCCTTTCGGAAAACGGTTGCTGAGGGGGTTGCTTTGGTTTTTTGGGCATCATTGATCACGGCATGCATGTGCCTGTTCTTCAGTTACAGATTACCGGAATCATAAGAGAGCGAAAATTTTAAAGATGAAAAAAACAACCCACCCAACAACCGGCGGCAGAAGCAGACGTCTTACAAAAAATACATTTCGGTTTAATTGCCATCCCGGCGTAACATGTTTTACCCGTTGCTGCAAAGATGCGGACATGTATCTTTATCCATATGATGTCATCCGTATGAAAAACCGGCTCGGTATTTCATCCGATCGGTTCTTGCAACAATATACGTTTCAAGCAATTAGAGACAATCCGCATTTTCCAAACATTATGCTGAAAATGGCGGACTACGACGAAAAATGGTGCCTGTTTTTATCAAAAAAAGGGTGTATGATATACGAAGACCGCCCATTTTCCTGCCGAGCGTATCCGCTGGAGCGCGCTGTGGCAAGAACTGGTGATGAGATTGAACGAACCGTTTTATATTTCATTGCCGAAGATGCCTACTGCAAGGGCCACAAAGAATCTCGCGCCTGGACCATAACCGAGTGGATTGAGGACCAGCAGATTCAGATATATAATGATATGAATGATCTGTGGGTTGATATCGATACCTTGTTCCGAGCAAATCCGTGGGGCCCGCAAGGGGTCGACAATCC
>CAJIBH010000238.1_pt1 | contig 13572 bp, 12 predicted proteins | sample 9199311 | NCBI WGS metagenome assembly CAJIBH01 (sample SAMEA7708295, study PRJEB35096) | sediment metagenome | biome: marine neritic benthic zone biome [ENVO:01000025]; feature: sediment [ENVO:00002007]; material: shallow marine sediment [ENVO:03000034] sea grass bed [ENVO_01000059] ... | reverse complement strand
TGGTTTTTAGCTTCCACGCAATATTATTGGCCGCAGCCGGCATTTTTACCGGATGTTTAAAACTTGGCAAGGGGCGTCGGGAAAGTGTTATTTTCATGGGCGGGCAAAAAACCCTGCCCCTTTCAATAATTTTGCAGGTTTCTCTTTTTCCGCAATACGGACTCGCCCTTGTTGTCTGCGTCTTACATCATATGATACACCTTTTGATGGACGGGTATCTGGTAGGAAAACTAAAAGCTTAAGTTTCGAACCCATCCGGCGGTACCATGATATAATAAAGTAGCAATAAAAACTTATGATTTTTAATCCTTTACCCAATACGTTATTTCTTTGCACTATACTCCACAAGTACAATAAAAATAAAGGTAAAAAAACAAATTTCATACCAATGAAAAGAAAAATTCGGGTTGTGAAAAGTCCGTTGCGTATTGGCGCTTAGGAGATTATTTATTGTTATTTGAGTTTTGCCGATAAAAAAAATGAAAATAGTTGGAATAAAACCGAGCTTTAAAGGATCTATATAATAAAAGCAATATCGGAAATAAAAGGCAGCTTAAATTGAACTCTAAAGAATGTATGGAGCCTAAAACGTTCCAAGATTCACCGAGCTGAAAATTTAACATCGTATTTCCAGGTAATTGGAGCATCCTTGAGGAATAATTAGATGCAGATATCAAATATAGCGAAGAAATTACCTTTTTTTCCCAAAAAGGGCCGATCGCCTAAAAAATTTAGGGAGCTGTTTCATCTCCATATTAAATCACTGTATAATTTAGCTTTACGTTACACAGGCAATCGGTTCGATGCGGAGGATTTGGTTCAAGAAAGCTTTTATACCGCTTATAAAAATTTTTACCAGCTTCGCTATGAAAATAAATTTAAAAGCTGGCTGATTACCATTATGCGCAATATTTATCTGAAAGATCAGAAGCGGCAGGCAAATAAATCGGTATTAGAATTTGATGAAAGCATTGATTATGTGAGTGCTTTAGAAACAGTATCTGAGAAAATAGATATAGAAAAAACATACGAAAAAAAAGTGGCATATGAACAGATTCAACGGATACTGAACAAATTGCCGGAAAAATATAAGTTGACGGTTCTTCTGTATTATATGGAGGATATTTCCTATCAGGAGATATCAGACATGTTGAAAATTCCGATGGGTACCGTTATGTCACGCTTATCTCGGGGAAAGCAGATTCTTAAAAAAGAAATGCTGCTACTAGCTTTATCTGATTCAGTAGCAGACAACGTTGTAAATATAAGAAGTAGCTTCTAAAGGAAGGGTTATAGATAATGATGAATTGCAAGGATTTCAAAACGTGGCTTGGAGATAAAGGCCTTTATGATGAAAAGATGTCGCTTCTTGCCAAGCAACACATGGCGTCATGCGCACATTGTAAAAAACTGAATGAGGCCGATACTTTTATGGAGTATAAGATCAGGGACGGACTGCATGATGTTGATCCTTCACCAGAACTGCTAAGGAGGATCGAGATGGATATTCAGTCTGTTGAGAAAAATAAACAAAGCAAACTTACCTTTTCATCTTTTGTTTGGAAAAGAATGACCCCGGCCGTGGCGTTGGCCGCCGTTATGTTTGTTTTATTTTTAAACCCCTTTTCAGGACAAATCAAAAATATCGATCAAATTAGATCTTTTGTCATAGCTGAGCATAATAACATCAGCCTGACCATGTCCTTTAAAATGGGGGAAGTGCAAGATATCCCCAAATGGTTTGCACAACGCGTGGGATTTAAAATCACAATGCCGGAATTAAAAAATTTAGGCCTCAAACTAATAGGTGGCCGGGAATGTAATTTGGGCAAGAAAAAAGCAGCTTATCTATTTTACGAAAAAAGCGGTAGAAAAGTTTCGCTTTTCATCATCAATCCCTCGGATCTGAAATTTTCCATGGAAGCAGAACGACATTACAGGGTTTCCGACCGTTTACATGATGTAGAAATATGGAAAGCAAAACAAATGGTTTACGCGATAGTTGAAAGGACAACGCAGGATATATAAGTTCATAAAAAGAAATGATCATCGCCCATCAAATCTACCCAAAGCAAACGCAAACAGCCATATTCAAAAATAAAAAGCAGAGTGAACGCGTTACTCTGCTTTTTTACTGCTTATCATCAATCCGCTAGACAACTTAATACACCCAATCTGTATTTCAGTATGATAACTTATCCATCCAGGAATTGTAGGCCAAATTCTAATTCACTAAAAGGGGATTGAAGTTACTAAAGTTAGGCGTCCGATCGCTTACAATTTTCATCAATTATTAACTGGTCCTAATGCTAAAGCCAAAATTATCGTGTAAAGAAAAACATTATTTATATAGAGTTATCAGATTTTTTATCTATTTCGATTGAAAATAGATCATCAGAATTTTTTTTAAATAATTGGAATAAAAGTTTCTTTTAAAGATCTGTATAGACAGAATGCTTAAAAAACGAGGAACTTCAAAAGAGCATAATTTAAAATAAAAACGTTTCTGATTATATCCAAAAAAATAAAAATAGAAAGGAGATCGAACAATGAAAAAGATATTCATCAATAAAACAATAAATGTTTTGACTCTTATGATATTTACTTTTACTCCACTTACGGGTTTTGCTGGCGATATGTGGGCGGAAACCCCCGATCTGGACAATGATTCCGAAGTTGCTTCCATAGTATCCGGACCGACGAAATTAACCAAAAAGCGGCCGACAGTAGACTTGTGGACTGAAACCCCGAGTTTGAACGCTGACACTAAAGACCATGGATTTTTCATCGAAGGCAACGTTTGGTCGGTATATAACTTTACTCCCGAAATGTATGCCGAAACACCTGATCCGTTCGTTGTCGAAGCTCAGAGGAAGGATAAGGTTAGAAAGGATTTATTGTTTGCTGAAGACAAGTAATACAACCAGGTTGAATAAGGCCGAAGCTAATAAATTAAAAGTTGATTTGCAACTGCTGTCTTTAAACTTCGGCCTTATGTCATTTTGAGGCAAACATAAAACCAAATCCAATGCAGATTTGGTTTTTATCTGAAGTTACTACATCACAACACCATTAAAAATTTAAGAGGCTTGAAGCGATAATGCTTTTAGAAAAACTAAATCGACATAAATAATCAAGTCACTTCGGTTCTCCTTTCCAGATACTGCACAAACATTGAGAGCGAAAAGGTTAAAACAAGATATAAAATAGCACATACAAACCAGAGTTCAAAGGGTTGAAGGCTGGTTGTAATCACTTCGCGTGTTGCCTTGGTCAATTCTCGGATCGCGATAAGGCCGAGCAGAGAGGAGTCTTTTATGAGACTGATGAACTGGCCGGCAAGGGGAGGCAGGATTCGGCGCAAAGCCTGGGGAAGAATGATATATCGCATAGATTGAACATACGTCATTCCCAGAGACTTGGCAGCTTCAATTTGACCGAAATGGATGGACTGGATGCCTGCTCTAACCATTTCGGCCACGTACGCTCCGGCAAAACAGGCTAAAGCTGCGACACCAAACCACAGTGCTGGTATCTGGCCGATCCCCTTTCTGACAAGGATGTTATTGATCAGTGTGCCCAGAACAAAATACCAGATAAAAATTTGTACCAGCAGAGGTGACCCGCGGATAAACTCGATATAGGTGATTGCAGACCATTTTAATGCAGGGTTGGATGATATGCGTGCAATACCGGCGAAGAGACCGATGAGTATTCCAAAAACAATGGCGATGATACTGACCTTTAACGTCAGCCAGAGACCTTCCATTAAAATACCGATTCGCCATTTTTTATACGTGGCCAATATATCTCCGGAAGAAATCAGATCCCCCTCATCGACCCTGATATCATCGTCAGGGACTGTGTAAGACTCGGCTTCCCGATCGCTTTTTATCCGAATTGTGGCGTTTTTGTCTTTTAATAGTATGGATTCTACTTCACCCTCTATCTCAGCTCTGATTTCAACTTGATCTTGATATACAAAATACTGGGGAATTCTAAACCATCTCCATACATAATCGATTTTCAGCGCAGAATAATAAAGGGATGAGGCAATGCCGATAACGAGTATAATAAATATACCTATTGAAATATAGTAGGAACCGTTTGTTTTTAACCGTCTCAGAATTAACGAAAAATCCATCTGTTCACTCCGCTGATTTTGGATGTTGTTAATGTTGATGGAAATCCGGGCAAAAGGGGTTGTTTTACAAAGATTTTATTAAGTATGATGGGAGATTAACACATATCAGAGGCGTGTGTAAACTCTATACGAGAATCTTAGGTGATTTGATCACTTATTTATAGAATCTGACTTAAAAAGAGCTTGGTCCTTTCATGGGTGGGATTTTTAAAGAAATGCTCAGGTGTGCCGACTTCTACGATGGCGCCTTCATCCATGAAAATAACCCTGTCTGCGACTTCTCTTGCAAATCCCATTTCATGGGTAACCACCACCATCGTCATTCCTTCCCTGGCCAGATTTTTCATCACATCAAGAACTTCACCGACCATCTCGGGATCCAACGCAGATGTCGGCTCGTCAAAAAGCATAATTTTGGGTTCCATGGCCAGAGCACGGGCGATGGCAACCCGCTGCTGCTGTCCACCGGACAATTGGTCCGGATATACATTGGCCTTTTCCTGTATGCCCACCTTATCAAGAAGCGCCATTCCTTTCTTTATGGCCTCATCTTTGGGTTTTTTTCGAACCACAATGGGTGCCAGGGTTACATTTTCAAGGACGGTTTTATGGGGAAACAGATTAAAGGATTGAAAAACCATGCCGACCTCAGCCCGCACTTTGTTAATGTCGGTCTTGGGATCAAGGATATCGATGCCGTCAATAATAATGCTTCCCTCATCAGCAACATTCAAATAATTAAGACATCTGATGAACGTACTTTTGCCGGACCCTGACGGCCCCAGAACAACAACGACTTCTCCTGGATCGATTCTAGCCGTTACATTAACCAGGGCTTTAACCTCGGTTGAATGGCTAAAAAATGTTTTGGAAATATTTTTAACATCAATCATATCGCCAGTTGCCTCCTTTCAAGATACTGTAACAACATTGAAAGTGAAAATGTCAGTACAAGATATAATAACGCACATACAAACCAGAGTTCAAATGGTTGCAAGCTGGTTGTAACAACTTCACGCGTGGCCTTGGTCAATTCACGGATGGCAATGATGCCCAGCAGCGAGGAATCTTTTATGAGGCTGATGAACTGACCTGCAAGTGGTGGAAGAATTCGACGCAGTGCCTGAGGAAGGATCACATAACGCATGGATTTCACATACGTCATGCCCAGGGATCGAGCGGCTTCAGTTTGGCCACGATGGATGGACTGTATGCCGGCACGCACCATTTCTGCTACATACGCTCCTGTAAAACCGGCCAGTGCCGCAACCCCGAACCACAGCGCAGAAATTTGCCCAATTCCATGCTTGCCTAGGATGTTATTGAGCAATGTTCCAAGAACAAAATACCAGATAAAAATTTGCACCAATAGGGGTGATCCCCGGACCATCTCAATATAAGTAATCGCAGACCATTTTAGGGCAGGGTTGGATGAAATACGTGCAAGACCGGTGAACAGTCCGATGAGTATGCCAAAAACAATAGCGATGATGCTCACCTTTAAGGTCAGCCAAAGTCCTTCTAATAAAATGCCTACACGCCACTTTTTATAAAGGGCCAGTACGTCGCCGTAGTAGATCGTATCGCCTTCTTCTATTTCTAACGCACTCTCAGGAAAGGTATATGATTCTGTTCCTTTGGGTCCTTTAACCTGAACAACCGCTTTATTATCCTTTTTTAAAATACTTACAGCTTCGCCGTCTATCTCCGCATTTATTTCAACCTGTTCCTGATAGGCAAAGTACTTGGGGATACGGTACCATCGCCATGTATAATCGATCTGAAGCGCAGAAAAGTAAAGGGAGAGGACAACGCTTATTACAATAAAGAAAAAAACACCCACCCAGAAGTAATGATGATTCCCCTGTTTCGAACGCTTCAACGCTATCGGTGACCCCATCTGGTGACCTCATGATTTGTATTGAATTTTATAACTCAAGTTTCGTATCCTTCATTTTCAGCAACGCTATCTAAGAGTAGCAGGCCGGGAAAAATTTTTTCGGCCCGCTAATTCAAAGGCTTTTTAGCAATATTGGGGTGCGACACTCATATTTATAAGCCAATCTTACTGAACATTTTTAATCCAGCCGGTATCCTTGATCCACTTGTTGTAGATTCTTTCATACCGTCCGTCATTTTTAATCTGGCTTAAAAAGTTGTTCAGCCAATTCATTAAATCAGGATCACCTTTTTTCACAGCCCAGGCCAGCGGTTCAAAGGTAAACGGCTTGTCGAGAAAGACCAGTTTGCCGGCACCCTGCTGGGCCATAAATACAACGCAATAGGGGAGGTCATACACAAAAGCATCCGCTTTTCCGTTAACCACCTCTAGGGCCGCTTCTGGTTCGGTTTCAAAGGATTTGTAATTGCATTTTGGAATCAGTCTTTTCACAGCCTGCTCGCCGGTGGTTCCGAGTTTGGATGTTACGATGTACTTGGAATTGTTCAGATCCTTATAAGATTTAATTTTTCCCTTATGCTTTTTATTTATCAAAATGGTTTGCCCCACAATAATATAAGGGTCGGCAAAATTGATTTTGAGATTCCTTTCCTGGGTTACGGTCATCCCGCTCATGATAATATCGAATTTATCGGTGATGAGCGAAGGAATGATGCCGTCCCATGCGGTATTCACCGGAATAAACTTAACGCCCATGGCCTTGGCCATCTCTTTTGCCATATCGATGTCAAAGCCGACGAATTTTCCTTTTTTATTCGTCATTTCAAAGGGCATATATCCGGCTTCAAAACCGACCCGAAGCTCGCCTTTCTTTAAGATCGATTCCAGCGTCGATTTTTTTGCAAGCTCGATATCGGCACTCAATGCAGAGGTAGAGACCATAAAAAATGCAACAAGGATAGCAACCATACCGAAAATAAAACCTTTCTTCATAACTTGACCCTCCTTTTGTGTTTGCCTCCAATTTGATGGATACGATTGATGATGTGTTACCTGAATCTTGTAACGTTCAGATATTAAGCCATTGTTAGTAAGATTTCCCCTCTCTTAAAACCTCGTTTATTGTCATTCGTACATTACAGTCCGGGCATTTGGGGACTTCTTCGGCCGGTACGTAAAGAATTTCGGTGCGTCTACATTTGAGGCATATCAGTTCAACCGCGCTCCCTTTCCGCGTTTTCTGCTTTGGTTTCTTTCTATCTTTCATGGGTGTTTCCTTTTTGATTGCAAATGAGGATTTCAATCCAGTCGTTGAACGTGCTTGATCCAGTCTTTACCTTTTATCCACTTATTATAGATTCTGTCATACCGCCCGTCGGTTTTGATCTGTCTTAAAAAATTGTTCAGCCAGTTTAAAAAATCAGGATCACCTTTCCTGATCGCCCAGGCAAGCGGTTCATACGTAAACGGTTTATCAAGAAAGATAAGTTTGTCTTTTCCCTGCATGACCATCACAACAACGCAAAAAGGCAGATCATAGACAAATGCATCCGCATTACCGTTGATCACTTCAAGCACGGCTCCGTTTTCCGTCTTGAAGGATTTGTAAGTACATCTTGGAATCAGATGTTTTGCAGCCTGTTCACCGGTGGTCGAGGACTGGGAAGTTACAATGTACTTTGGATAATTCAGATCTTTATATGATTTTATTTTTCTTTCATGTTTCTTGTTGATCAAGATGGTCTGGCCCACAATGATATACGGATCGGCAAAACTTATCTTTAGGTTTCTTTCCTGAGTAACGGTCATACCGCTGATGATGATATCGAATTTCCCGGTGGTCAAAGAAGGAATAATATCGTCCCATGCAGTATTGACCGGAACAAATTTTACACCCATGGCTTTGGCCATTTCTGTGGCCATATCGATGTCAAAGCCGACATATCTTCCTTTTTGGTTCGTCATTTCAAAAGGCATGTACCCGGAATCAAAACCGACCCAAAGCTCACCTTTTTTAAGGATGGCTTCCAGAGTCGACTTTTTGGCAAGTTCGATGTCGCTGGAAGCAACGGATGAACAGAACATGAAAAAAATGACAATCATTAAAACGCATAGTTGTAATAATGTTTTTTTCTTTTTCATTATAGGTTTAGCTCTATTGGGAAAATCTGAATCAGTCGGGATCTCCGCCACACGGCACGGGCGGACAAGTCTGTTTCACTGCGACCGGCCTGTCCCGTTAACTGGGCTTGATCGGGTTAGATTATGGATTTCGATTCTTTGAGACGCTAAGCTCGGGATGACCTTTCAATTGCCGAGTTAATGATCATTTAGTAGCAAGCAGGTGTAGAGAAATCAAGATATTTTAATAAGCGTTCTCGAGTGTGAGCCTGGTTTGATATCATCTGAATAATGTTGACACAAACATTGAAGAAAAGATAGAATTGGTAAACAGCGGAAAGAAGCATTGTGATGGCATGCGGAGCAAAAATGATCGCACTGAATGGAGCGGTATCATGAAAGATAAAGATCCGAACAATATTGAAGTATTGCTAAAACATCCCGAGGTTCAGGCAGCGACAGACAATATTAACCAGGAGTTGGTTGAGAGAAGGCAATATATCCCCCCTAAATGCAAAGTATTTGAAAGTCCTTATACGATTTTTAAGGATGATAATCGTTTTAACTTCAATATTGATAAAGAAGCAGACAAACTTTTGCCGAATATCATACATAACAAGGTTCAGAAACTTGTTGGCTATGATTCACCTGAGGAATCCTTTAAAGATAGATACATCAAAAAACGACATATCGGCATCGTATTTTCAGGGGGTCCGGCTCCCGGCGGACATAATGTGATCGCAGGATTGTACGATGCTGCGAAAAAGGCAAATCCGAAAACCAAAATTTATGGTTTTTTGCTCGGCCCGGATGGAATCGTCGAAAATGAAGCCGTTGAAATCACCGGCAGCCTTATTGATGCGTACAGAAACCTTGGCGGATTTACCATGATAAAAACCGGTAGAACGAAAATAGACACCAAAGAGAAGATGGATCTGTCCAGGGAAACCTGCAAAAGGCTTGGCCTGGATGCCCTAGTTATTGTAGGGGGGGATGATTCAAATACCAATGCAGCATTTCTGGCTCAGGAAATGATCGAAGACGGTGTTCAGGTCATCGGCGTTCCAAAAACCATTGACGGCGATATACAGGTAAAAGATGCGAATGGTCATATATTATGCGCCATGTCATTCGGTTTTCACACCGCTGCAAGGGCATTTTCAAACTCTATCAGCAATCTGTGCACGGACAGCAGTTCAGATGTTAAATACTGGCATATCTGTAAGGTGATGGGAAGAGTCGCCAGCCATCTGGCACTTGAAGTTGCTTTGCAGACCCATGCCAATATGACCCTTATCGGTGAAGATCTTAGTGATTACATCGATGAACGAAGAATTAAAGAAGCGGCAAAAAAGAATGATATCGATTACACTGCCTATGGAATGACCCTGAGGCACCTGTCTCGTGTGATTTGTGACGGCATTGTCAGAAGGGCTGCTGTTGGGAAAAACTACGGTGTGGTTGTTATTCCCGAGGGGATACTTGAGTTTATCAACGAAATTCAAGTTTTTATCATAAAGCTAAACACCATTATTGCTGAATATAACGACACCCGTGATACGGATTTCCATATGGATTTCCCGGCACTCGATGATAAGTTGGAATATTTGCGGAGACTGGCCAGACGTTCAAGAGAAAATCAACATTTTTCTGTCTGGAACACACGGGATGATGATCTGTTTAATGATATTCCGGATTTTTTTCAGGAAGGTCTTCTCATGGAAAGAGACAGCCACGGCAATTTTCAGTTTTCCCAGGTTAAGACTGAACAGGTGCTCATGGGGCTGGTGAATGACTACCTGAATATTTTAAAAGAGAACGGGTCGTATAAAATTGGCATAGAAAAATCCTATTACCGAAAAGTCCTCGAAAAAGGAGGACTCGACCCGGATGACTTTGGCCCCATTATTTTCAAGAATTTTAATGATGCCGAATTCTTGCTGGTTAAACCTTCTATAATATCGATAAAAACACTTAAACAGACCCTTGAAAAGGAGCAGGCAATTGCAGAAACCGAAGAGATTCCCGAGCCTGTTGAAAAAATTTATCAGAAATCCGTGCCAAAATTCAAAACACAGATTCATTTTTATGGATATGACGGCAGGGGCAACGATCCAACTCGATTTGACTGTAACTATACCTATAACCTGGGATTAACGGTTTTCAGCCTGATTGCCAATGGTTCAACAGGCCAGATGGCGGCCATAAGAAATTTGGAGAAGGATTTTACAAAATGGGAACCCACTGGAATTCCCATCGCGCCGTTGATGCATCTTGAAGAAAGAAAAGGGAAGCTTTCACTTGTTTTGGAAAAAAGTATAGTTGATGTCAATTCAGCTTCGTTTAGAATCGTAAAGGCATTTAGAGAAAAGTGGCTTGCGGCGGTTCCGGGTGACGACAACTACCGTCGGCCGGGTCCCATAAGGTTTACCGGGGAAAGTGAAGAAGACCGGCCGATCACACTGGTTTTGAATGCACTGGGTTAATTTACTTATTAGTAATTTCGAGCAAAGGAAGACATCATGAAAATAAGGACGTTAATGGTTTTCGATCCAATTACCATAACGGAAAACGCCTCGATACAGGAAGCCATCGAGTTGATGAAGATTAACTCCATCCGGCACCTTCCCGTTGTTTCGAAAGATAATCAACTGAAAGGTTTCATCACCCTTGCGGATTTAAAGCAGGGTCTTATTCCCTCCATGTTAGGTGAGGTTTCGCTCGGGGATTTGATTATAAAAAATCCCATTGTCGTGGGGCCGGATGACGACATAGAAGTTGCGGCTCAGTTGATATACAAGCATAAAATCGGTGGAATGCCGGTGGTGGAAAACCATAAACTGGTCGGCATCATCACGGCGACGGATATCCTGCGGACGTTTATCGATATGATGGGGTTTCTCACCGCGAGTTCACGCATTGATCTGGTTGTCGGAGATAAACCGGGTTCCTTTAGAAATGTCTTACAGATTATCAACGATAATGGCGGAGACATCATCAATGTGGGGATGACGGCTCAGAAAGCCAGCAAAAGAGAGTATTACTTCCGACTTCTGCCTTGCAATACAGAGGTTATCAGAAAAGCCCTGGAAAAAGACGGATATCAAGTGCTGCATGTTATGAATTGAATTCTGACTATTTGTTTCTTAGAACCGGCTGATAACCGCACAGGGGTTCTTCGGCCAGAAAATCACCGGTTGCTTCATAGGCCCTCGCTCTACAGCCGCCACACACCCTTTTGAATTCACAAGCGCCACATTTCCCCTTTAGTTCATCAAAATTGCGTAAAGACAAAAAAATGTCTGAACGGTTCCAGATGTCTGCAAAAGATGCTCGGGTAATATCCCCGCAGTTCACATCAAGGAATCCGCATGGCTGAACAATCCCCCGGTGCGAGATGAAACAAAATCCCGTACCTCCCAGACATCCGCGAGTCATGGCATCCATCCCGTGGGTTTTGAAGGTTACCGATTTTCCTTCCTGCTTTGCTCTTTGACGAAGAATTCGGTAATAATGGGGAGCACATGTGGCCTTAAGCTGCAAAGGGGTCTTCTCCCTCTGGTCATAGAACCAGTTCAATGTGCGTTCATATTCTGTTGCAGTTATTTCCTGATCCACAATATACTTGCCCCGGCCTGTTGGAACAAGGAGAAAGATGTGGTGGGCGACTGCACCCAGTTTTACGGCGAGATCCTGAATTTTTGGGATTTCATGAAGATTTGTTTTGGTGATGGTTGTATTTATCTGGAATTCTATACCTGCGTCTTTTGCCAGCCGTATCCCTCGAAGTGCACCTTCAAATGCACCATCCACACCCCTGAATCTGTCATGGCTCTCACGTGTGGCGCCGTCAAGGCTGATACTTATTCTTTGAATTTCGGAATCTACCATTTGTTTGGCGATTTTTTTGGTAATCAGGGTGCCGTTGGGCGCCATGACCATTCTGAGCCCTTTGCTTGTGCCGTATTTTGCAATGTCAAAGATATCGGTTCGTAAAAGCGGTTCCCCGCCTGTCAGGATGATGATGGGCTTTCCGACTTGTGTGATTTGATCCAGCAGGCGAAAAGATGCATCCGTGTCGAGTTCTCCACTGAAAGGACCCTGTGTCGCCGATGCGCGGCAGTGCATGCAGGCAAGGTTGCAATTGCGCGTGGTTTCCCAAGCCACCAGTCGTAAGGATCGGCCCGTATTTTCATCATGGGGATGAGGTTTTGGGGATGATGTACGATTGGTGTTTTTCATGATAAGAAATTCCCGGCTTGGACGGTTTAGGCTAATCCCTTAATGCTTCTGCTGCTTCAAGGGCAAAATACGTCAAGATCATGTCGGCGCCGGCCCGCTTAATGGCGATGAGGGTTTCCATCATGACTTTTTTGCCGTCTACCCATCCCATTTTCTCGGCCGCCTTTATCATGGCATACTCACCGCTGACATTGTATGCGGCGATGGGGAGATCGATTTCTTCCCGAACGCGGGAGATAATGTCGAGATAGGGAAGGGCAGGTTTTACCATAATGATATCAGCGCCTTCTTCGATGTCCATGGTCACTTCCCGGATAGCTTCCAATGCATTGGCAGGATCCATCTGATACGTTCGACGATCTCCGAACTTCGGCGCAGAGTGGGCGGCATCCCGGAAGGGGCCGTAAAAAGCACTGCAATATTTGGCGGCATATGAAAGTATTGGAACGTTGCTGTAATCGTTTTCATCCAGAATATTGCGAATTTCAGCCACTCGGCCGTCCATCATGTCAGAAGGTGCGACCATGTCTGCGCCGGCCCGGGCATGTGAAAGGGCGGTTCTGGCCAGAAGGTCCAAAGAAGCGTCGTTATCAACGATATGGCCGTCCACAACACCGCAATGGCCGTGGTCGGTGTACTGGCACAGGCAGACATCGGTGATGACGGCAAGATCCGGGATCTTGTCTTTTAAAGCACGTGTCGCTTTTTGAACGATGCCGTCTTTGTCATAAGCGCCGGTTGCAAGGGGATCTTTCTTGTCCGGTAATCCAAAAAGCATTATCGCAGGAATGCCAAACTCATAGGCTTTTTTGGACGTTTTAACGAGATTGTCAATTGACAACTGAAAGTGTCCCGGCATCGAGTCAATGGGGTTTTTTACCCCTTTACCTTTGATGGCAAAAAGTGGAAGAATGAAGTCATCAACTGAAAGTTTGGTTTCGCGCACCATACGGCGAAACGCATCATTTTGTCGCAACCGTCTCGGTCTGTAGTCGGGAAATAGCATAGTAGCTCCTATGTCTTAGTTGTTTCAGGGAGCGGAGAGTTATTATTTGTTGAGTCGCTCCATGGATAATGCTTTTTTTCAAACCGTGTAAACTCGTGGCTAAAGGATCGTAAAGAAAGAACAGAATTCAATATAAAAACAATGGATTTGCCTTAAATC
>CAJIBH010000525.1_pt1 | contig 13766 bp, 13 predicted proteins | sample 9199311 | NCBI WGS metagenome assembly CAJIBH01 (sample SAMEA7708295, study PRJEB35096) | sediment metagenome | biome: marine neritic benthic zone biome [ENVO:01000025]; feature: sediment [ENVO:00002007]; material: shallow marine sediment [ENVO:03000034] sea grass bed [ENVO_01000059] ... | reverse complement strand
TTATCGTTCAGAATAACCTTAACGGGTATCTTTTCAAGACAATCCTTAAAGCGTCCTTTGTTTGTAAATGCTTCCATAAAGATATTTTCTTTTAATTTGGATAAAATCTTCGGCGGAATTCCACCTCCCAGGTAAACCCCGCCCGTGGTTATACCGGTTAGGGCTAAATTGCCGGCAACGGCACCGAAGATGGAGACAAACATATTCAGTGTTTCAACACAACCGGGATCTTTACTCACCAATGCGGCTTCAGTGATGGCTTTGGCCGGGTCCATTTCTTTTATCTTTTGTTTTAACCATTCAGGTTCGTTTAAACGGCCCGAGTCTTTGAACCAATTATAAATATTCACCAATCCGGATCCGGAAACAACCCTTTCTATACTCACGTGACCATAATGCTGATGAAGATACCGCCATAGCTTCATTTCTGCTTCGTTATTAGGCGCAAAATCAGCATGGCCGCCCTCTGAAGGTACTGGCAAGTATCGACCATTCTGATAAATCAGCATTGCTTTACCCAGACCCGTTCCGGGAGCGATCAGGGCGAGATTCCGGTGTTTTATGGACCCTGCCTGATTTATAGGGAAGAATTCATCTTTGTTTAATAGCGGGATGGCCATTGCAGTGGCAGTTAAATCGTTGACAAGCTCAACATGATGAAAGTTAAACTGTTTTTTGATCCGATCTTCGTAAATATTCCAGGGGAGGTTGGTTGTTTTGGACCTCCCGTTTACCACAGGACCTGCAACCCCAAAACAGGCATGGGTAACAGGCACCTTATGAATTTCGAGAAATTGCCGGATAATGTGTTCCAGATCAGGTGCGTTTTGGCTCGAAAAAGTCTCAATCACTTTTGGCACAGGACGTTCTTTTCCCTTGAGGAAAAGCCCCAAGTTCGTTTTTGTTCCGCCGATGTCGCCGGCCAAAACAAATGTTGTATCCATTGACTTTGTCATGACGTATATCTCCTGATAATTATGAAGCCGCCGCCCGGTCCAATGTCTGTGTTAACCGACCCTTCAACGGTCTAATTTGCTGGTCAGGCAACTACTTAACTGGAATAAACCACAGGGCATTGGAGCATTTTTTCATAAAGATTGATATATTCTTTGGCGGTGACCTTGTAATTGAATGTCTCTGCGCTCAGACGCATAATCCGTTCGATTTGTTTTCGTTTAACATTGACAGGCATCATATAGAATTGCATGGCTTGATCAATGCCCCAAAAGAGTCCGTTGCTGTCATACGTCTCAAAAAGGAACCCGTTTCCGAAATTATTGTTGACATCCAAGTGAACTACGGTGTCGTGAAGACCACCGGTATCATGGGCAACCGGAAGGGCGCCATAAATAAGACCGATCATTTGAGGAAGGCCGCAAGGTTCGAACCTTGACGGCATCAGTACAAAATCGGCTGCCGCGTAAGCAAGGTGTTCAAGATGCTCATCAAAACTGAACACCGCAACCCTGTCGCTTATGCCATGGAACGCCACAATATCATTAAACACTCGTTGATATTCACCGTCAGCAATGAAAACGATTTGAAGATTCTGATCCCGGTATCGAAATATGATTTGATATAGAATATCCGCCAGTAGCTGACAGCCCTTTTGAACCGGATCAAGACGTGAAGGCCAAAAGAACACCGGAGCGTTTTCATCCTGACGCAACCCCAGTGCTTTTTGTAAAGCGATCTTGTTTTCTCGTTTTGCCGTTGCATGCCCTTGAGGTCCGTAACACCGAACGATATCGGCATCAGTAAATGGATCAAAGGTGCTGTTCGGAGCGTTGAGTATTCCGAAGGCGCAGCCGGCATCCAACTTGCCTTTCAATTCCTGCTGTAACGGCAGGCTCACAAAATCGTGTTGTCCCATGATGATTTCCAGAAGAAAAGTCGGGCTGACAATGTTGACAAAATGAGCTGCAAATACCCCGCTGGTAAGAAGTTCGATGGAATTGGTATACCGACTCTCTTCATACCCGCCCGGCATACGTTCAAAGTAAAGATGGTTCCAGAAATATTGCGAATCGATTCCTCGGTCTTCGATGATCGCCAGACTGGTTTTCATGGAGTGAATATTATGTATGGTAAACAGGCAAGGAATGCCTATTTCACGAGCCAGAGCCGGTATAAGTCCGGTCATCCAGTCGTTGCAGTGAATCAGATCAGGTTTAACCCGCGGAATGATATTGTTTATCACCTCTCTTTGAAAAGCCATAGCCAACTTTATATTGTCTTCACCATATCCGGAATAAATGGTTTGACGATGGAAAAACGTACGGTCTTCGGCAAGGTGCAGCCGATCCTTTGGCATGACGCGGCGCATGGCTGTTTGTTCTTTTTGTAAAAACGACGTCAAACAGTCGCCGAATATGGCCTTGTAATTCGGTATCGCCACGTGAATATCGGCACCCTGCCTGAACAGTTCACAGATTAGAGATGCCGATACGTCTGCAAGGCCGCCGGCCTTGGCCGTCAAACAGTCCGAGAAAGAACCCATCCGATCCGGCAGATAGGTTACTTCAGGTGTAACGATCAGTATTTTGGGTAATTCCTTACTCACCATATTCCCCTGTTTCAATGATTAAAATAATTGAATAGCGTGATTTGACAAATAAAGACATCTCGCCTCTTACTTTACATTGTCGCATTCTTAGCAAATACCTTACATCGAGATGTTTTTAAAATGCTCATGCTGCATAGATGGTATCGTCAATAAGCTTAAGCCTCTTAATATTTCAATTTATGTGCACGGAAAGGATCCAATCCTAAAGGAACGTTTTTTGGGGTTTAGCAGTTCTGAAGGAAACACGGTGAACCGGAAGCCGCCGATTGTTATCTCGCGCCAGCTTTTTGGTTCCGTAATACCTGGAACTGGGGATATGAGGAGGGTCCGATGGGAGATGTTCCAGGGAAACCTCTGATCAGGATAATTTCTCCATACCGCTAACACATTGTTCTACATATTTTTTAATGTCGATTTTCTCTTCCACTTTCTCAATTTCGATCAAATCTCCGCGTATAGTTGGATGATTTGGCACACCTTTGCATGGATCCGATGCGATATCGGCGATGGATCTGGTCCCTATTCGACCGGCCATAGCGACGACCTCATCCTTATCAAAACCGAAGAGGGGTCGATGCACCGGCATCATTACGGCACTATCTAGAACGCTGAGGTTCTTCGCCGTTTGGCTCGCCTGCTCACCAAGTATTTCTCCGGTTACGATACCCTGTCCGTCATGAATAAAGGCGATGTGCTCGGCCACACGATACATAAAACGCTTGCAAAGAAGACAGGTGATGCCTCTCTTGCCACCGTGTTTAATAAATACGTCCAACACAGATTCATATGGAACAACATAGACTGTCGGCGCTTCAACGGCCCCTTTTGTATATTCAACCAAAATCTCGATATTTTTCAGGGCTTTTTCTCTTACATCGAAAACATTTGTCTTTGTACCTTTTTTATCGGCATGGGAATCCATGACAACAAAAACCGGAATGGCCCCGCGTCGCATGGCCATCCAGGCGGCAATCGGCGAATCCAAACCACCACTAACCAGTGCGACAAGTTGATTCTCCAAACCCAGCGGAAAGCCTCCCGGTGATTTAATCCGTTCGGCTGACATGTAAGCCTGATCCTCATAAATCTCTATCTCCAACATTCTCTCGATTGGGCCGTTCCAGGGGGTTGTTTTCCATCTCGGCCCTTTTTTGAAACGACGCCTTGAGAATCCTTTATCAGAACCATTTTTTTGAACAATCTTTTTCCCCAAGTTGGTGATGTCTTTTTTTAGAGCGGGGATGTCGAGGTTTGGGTTCTTTATTACACGCACTGAAATTTTGGAACTGCCCGGGCCGATGCCGTGTGTGACCATGAGTTTGGCAGCTACCGAAACAACAGCGGTTTTGTCGCGAAGGGATGTTCGAAAACAGGGTGAAATGGATGAGATCCCAAATATTCGTCCGATAACTGAAATCAATAAATTGACATCCGTATCTTGCTCCTTTTTAAAATTGATATAAAGACGCCCTCGTCGAAAGACAAACTCTATTCGACCAAGAAAATCTCTTCCAGTTGTAGTGTTTAATGCACGCCTTATATTACTGTAGAGAAGATCTTCAATATATTCCTGGGTCTGAAAGGACTTTACACCAAATTCACCCGTGTATCTAATCAAAATACAGTTATAAATCATGGTATCAATACACTTTCAACAAAGATCCAAATCAGTGATCGGGGCGCTCTGTGCAGGGTTTATCTCCGGGTCCCGGCATGCGGGCCTTTAAGCCTCCCTTTGATTCGCCTTCAATGAGAGACTTTATGTCCGGGTATGCATATATGGTCTTAGCATTATTTTGGGGCAAACCGCCGGAATCGGCTGAGGGTCCATAAACACTGTAAACATCTCTTCCCAGCATCCTGAGTATGGCTGTCTGTTCTCCCCGATGATGGGCTGTATGGGCGATTCTTCTCAGCATAATCCAGGCTCTCGAACGCCTGGTATCAAAAAAAGACACCTTTTCCTCCCACCAGGTTTTGTCGGTATTTTTTAACATCTCCATCCGTTTTTCGGAATCTTCGGCATATCGTTTTATAAATTCAAGCCGCGTTTCTTTCTCGGGCAGAGGAGGTGCACCGACATCAATTCCGAACATATTGCAAAACCATTTGTCTTCGCTGGCGCACTGATGCACCATGTGCTCAAGCGGATTCCGATCTTTTTTGTTGAATGGATGGGGACGGATAAAAAGATCGTCATCCGTGAACATGCTCCAAACGCTAAGCGTCTTAAGCCTTTCTGTGTCATAAGTGTCTACAAAAAATTGATATTCCATTTTTGCTCCTTTTAGCAATGCTTTTATAAAAAGAAGATGTTTGATCATCGCCGATGGATTTTATGAATGGAGAGATATCAATAAGAGGAAACAACCTGTTTTTATCACCTTGGCGGATAAACGCCCGTTTGCTTTTGCCGGTCTTTGGGAAACCTGGAACATAAAATGCAGTTGGATTTTTGAACTCATAATCAGTTGCTGGCTGTCCTCAAAACCGGATCCCTTTGCCGAAAGTTATACCGGATTCCTCCAATCAGACAGCTTGCCACGACGACACTGATATTTTCCTGAAATCTATGGGCGCAGTTCAACGTTTATATCCAGATATGAACATAGAAAAAAACCTTAACCGAGACCGTTTGTGATTATACCGGCAGGCAAAACATCGTGTGTGTCTCTCTGATACCACTTATGATTCTGACTTTGTCGTAGGCCAGGGAAAGCATGCTGGCGTCGTCTTCGGTAAGAACCTCTGCCACCACATCAAAGCGGCCTGCCGCCAGGTAAACATTCTCCACGCCATCGATTTCCTTGATCTTGCCTGCGACCTCGCGGTCCTTACCCGGATCTGAATTGATCAAAATAATTGCTTTTGCCATAATATAACCTCCTTTAGAATTAACAGATACACGCGGGTTTACACCCGCGGCACTTGTGAAACAGGTTGCTGGTTTCAAAACCTCATAGTAAGATCACTATAATGCGTATTTCTTGAAATGAAAGGTGATTCAAAATAGATGACAGATTATAGAGGAAACTCTATATTATGTGAGTTTAGAGGATATAAAATTTTGTGTCAAATAAATTACTCAAGTTTCGCATCCGAGTATGGCCAAAAAGCCTTGTGGCTTTTTTCTATTTAGCTATTGAATTCATATGATTTTATCTTATAAGTATTTCCCGACATGCTACACTATATCAGCGCCGCTGATAATTAAAGGTGCGAAACATGAATTGTTTATTTTATACAAAAGTGATATCCAATTTACAATACAGGTCACCAGCTTTTTTAAATAATAAGATGATTTACAAGGAAGAATTGATGAAAACCAAACCAGACATCATCTCTGATGTGAGAAGTTTTATGAAAAGCAGAGTGATCCTTTCCGCTGCCGAATTAGATTTCTTTTCAATGCTGGACGGCAATTTTGTCTCCGCAAAAGAGCTGGCTGAAATGTCCGGTCTGGATGAAAGGGCTACCACACGAATTCTTGACTGCCTGATCACTTACGGTCTTCTTGAAAAAGAGAACAACCGATATGGAACCACAGAAAAAGGGTCGCATCTTTCATCCCTGAATCGGGAGTCCGTACTCCCCATGATAAAGCACATGAATGTCATCTGGAACAATTGGAGCCGCCTAACAGACGCTATCAAAAAAGGAACGAACCCATATTTAAAACCCGTCGTGGACTCGGAGTCCAAAGAAGACAGAAACGCTTTTATAGGAGGAATGCATGTGGCGGCAAGGCGTATTTCAGCTAAAATAGCGGACGCCTATGATTTGAACTCCTTTAAAAAATTACTTGACATCGGAGGCGGGTCCGGGGCTTACAGCATCGCTTTATTGAAAAAAAACCCTCAACTAAACGCTGTTATTTTTGATCTTAATGGCGTTATCCCCATTGCAAAAGAAAAAGTCCGTGAGAATAATCTTCAGGACAGGGTCAATTTCGTAGTCGGAGATTTTTATGTGGATGACCTACCTTCCGGATGTGATATCGCACTGCTATCAGCGATTATTCACCAAAACAGCCCCCAACAGAATGTTGAACTCTACCGAAAAATTTATCATGCCCTCAATCCTGGTGGAACGCTGATCATTCGGGATCATATCATGGATGAATCTCGTACAAATCCGCCTGCCGGAGCCCTTTTTGCATTGAACATGCTTGTAAATACCCAAGCCGGAGACACTTATACATTCAAGGAAGTAAAAGATACCCTAAAAACAGCCGGTTTCGTAGAAGTAAACCTCGTTTTGTCGGGAAAAGAGATGGATTGCCTTGTAGAAGCGATAAAACCGAATCCAACATAAGTCCGGATGATAAAAATGAATGAAATAAAAAATCTATTCCCTAAAGATATTGATGAAGTTGTTGACAGACTCATCTTCGAATTATCGTTTAAAGATAAAACAAAAATTGCCAATATGTCGGAGGTCGACCTGGTAAAACTTAACATGTCATGGGGAATATACATTAGAAACGAATTTCGCCTTGAGGGCAATGATCCGCTGCTGGAATCTTTAAAATCTTATACAGGCGTGAATAAAATGACGCCCGAACAAGCGTCTTACGTCATCATAAAAGAGTTGTGGGAGAAGCTTCAGAATTCTCGCGTCCTGAAAATCGTCAAATAGCGTCTGTCCGGAAATAATAACCGATGGCCGGATCGTTTTCACCCGTCGGCAGGAAACAGAACATGCAAATTTTAAAAAATGATTTGGCTGATCTCCGATATGCAAAACATCTTCTTGAAAACCCTGGAATTGCTGCAAAAGTTTCAAATATTTTGGGAAAATCCATTGAGAAAGGTCTAAAATTCCTGCCGGAAAACTCATATGATACGATCCTGAAAATTACGAAAGAATCGCTTCAAAAAGCGTTAAATTTTACCCTAAAAACAATGGATGACCGGTTAACATACCCATCATCGGATCTTGCCCATAAAATCATTGTCGCTGCCACCGGCGCCGGCGGAGGTGTTTTCGGGCTTTCAGCTTTAGCCATCGAGCTCCCCATATCCACAACAGTCATGCTTCGCTCTATCGCTGATATTGCAAGAAGCGAAGGTGAACAGATAAAAACCGTAGAATCCAAGTTGGCGTGCCTGGAAGTTTTTGCGCTTGGAGGACGATCCCAAGACGATGACGGCGTGGAAACCGGTTACTTTTTTGTGAGAGCTTCATTGGCAAAAGCTGTTTCTGACGCTGCCGAATATATTATCCAAAAAGGATTGGGCCAAAAAAGTGTGCCAGTGATCGTTAAATTTATTGCTGCTGTGGCTTCCCGATTCGGAGTTGTTGTTACCGAAAAAATCGCCGCACAGGCAATTCCCTTGGTCGGAGCGGCCGGTGGTGCTTTGGTCAACACCATTTTTATTGACTATTTTCAGAATATAGCCCGTGGGCATTTTATTGTGCGAAGGCTCGAGAGAATCTATGGCTATGAACTGATTAAAGAGGCATACGACAAATTGTCCTGATACAATCAAAAGTTTTGACCGGCATGCTCCCCGCCGCGAAGCACTGCCGAACGGCAGAACCCCCGTCCTTTAGGGCGGGGTCAAGGGGAGCTATATAAAATAAACTGGGATCCTTACCGGGAAGCCCCGTCCTTTACGGCGTGGAGGCTTCACTCCCATATATTTTCAGTGGGCCGCAAAAATTCGTTTAATCAACATAAATAGCGTATAGATCACCAATGCCCACAACAAGCTGTTGATAAAAAGAGGTATAACGACAAAGTTCCCGGGAAAAAACTGCCTCGGATACCATGCCAGTGTAATGACAGGAAAGTATAACACTTTAGATAACATCATCATCAAGCGCCCAATGAAAGACATCTGGGTTTCATTAATATTGGCTGTGACGACGGACAATGTTATCGTTGAAACAAACTTCGTGAAAACAGAATGAACCACTGCGATAAAGAAAATTATAAAAATATTCTTCATAAAAAATCCATTATACGAAAATTCTTATACAGCACCCATTGTTAACGCACCCTCAATTATGTTCTCCGTCTGGTTTCTTGCATAAATTCCATTTTGTCCGATCACAAACATCACTTCGATGCGGTATAGATGTATCCAATCTTGAATCAGTAAAGCAGCTTTGATGTCATCCATTTGATCAAGATCGATAGCGAGCATCTGACGGCCATATCTCAAGGTCGCCTTTCTGGCAGAATCCAAATCTCCGGTCAGTCTGCCGTACGATATAATAAGGGTACCTGTCGCGTCCATAACATTGTGTTTGATGCATTCGGAATATTTTTCGGATGACATCTCCTTAAGTTTGAATCGTTCAGGCAATGTGCCGGTTTCAGTGATCCGACCTTTTGGTATCCATCCGCCATGAGGAATTCCCAGTTTTATTGCAATATCAAGGGCTGCTTGATCTGCTTCGGTCTGTCCGCCTGAAATAATTTTTTTAAGCATGAAACTCTCCTTTTAATTTTGAATAGTTACTCTGTACGTGTTCAGAGGGCAGTCTTTTGCCGAAAGATCCAAGAATTATACCTCAATTGAGCGAAAATCGAGGACACCCCAGATTCCCCCGATAACGGGATCTTCGTTTCACTACGAAAGGCATCAAGGGTGAAGAGGTTATATCCACCGAACACATTGTGCCACCCTCACCCCGGCACCTATCATTTCACGAACGGCAGATTCAACAGCAGACAAGCCGCCATACAGTGAAGATTGTATGTAGCTGCCGGCACGCGCTCCGGACAAACTTAAATCCACAACAATTTGGAGCATACCCTCTTTAAAATATTTATGTGTGTCAATGGAAGATTTTCGGATACAACTGTTCAACGTGCATCCGGCCATCACCAATATGTTCTTGCCATCATCCATCAAGCCTTCGGCCCACTCACGAAAACCGTTTGTGTTTGGGAACAATACACTGTTTCCGGGCTTAATAAAGTAACGTTGTCCGGCACCATTATTCCGGTGAATGCATCGTCCCAATCATAACTGCCGGGTGGAAACGGACATCGGGTAAACATTGTTTCAACAAGACTGAAGTTCTCATTTAAAAATTGCGCACATTTTTCGAAGGCAAATTGAAGCGGTATAACTTCTAGTTCGGCTTTAGAACCTATTGATTTCATCCAAACGCCCCTTGTAAAGGATCGCTGAGGATCGATGATCAACAGTGCTGCATCATCGCCGGATATTTCAAGTGGTTTGATATTCAGATTCTCTATCATTTTCTGATAGGTATTCGCAACGCCGTGATTGCCTGTATGTTTCAGCAGAGCAACCATATCGTTACAGGTTTTGTCATTTGATGTTGCCGGATACTGCGTGTAATTCACTTCATGGACATCTGCTGTTTTTTCTTTTGAAATTGGAGGTCTATTTGATGCAATTGAGGATAAAAAGGGGTGTGAATTCAAAAGTACTTTCCCATACGGGCCATGGGGATCTTCTATAATTTGATTCATATAAGAGATGAAGTTATCCCTGGACATCGGTTTTGCAACGGTTAAAAGATCAAGAACTGCGAAAACAGGGGCTTCCCTCCAATGCCATCCCATACGCCGGGCTGCTTCATGGAGATCTAATCTGGAAAGCACTCCATTTTTGTTCAGATCCAGTATGTCAAATAGCTCACTTGGCGTCACGTTGGTCAGGATCACATTTTTTTTCAGCGTCTTTATTGACGATTCGTTTGGGTTCAAGGGTTAAAACATTCATCGATGAACTCTTCGGACGACATGATTCTTATTAAAGGGTATAAGGGACTTCTTTTGTATATTTGGATGGTTCCGGTGTGGTATTCAGGTTTATGTGCGGCACAACAATCTTTTAAAAGAACGGCTTTAAAATCCAATGCAACTGCATCCAATACCGTCGTTAAAACACAAATATGGGTCGCTATTCCAGCCACCGTAACGGTATCGCAACCCAATGTTCTTAAGGTTTGGTCCAGATCTGTTTTAAAGAATGCACTGAACCTGCGTTTCTGTGAAACAATATCGTTTGTTTCCCTGTCCAATTCATCAATCACAGTTGCGCCATCTGTTCCCCTGATAGAATGCGGTTTCATTTTTCCTTGAAAAATAAAATCACTTTGCAAAAACGAATCACAAGAAAATATTACGGGAAGTCCCTTGTCTCTAAACAGGGAAGAAAGACGGTTAATGGTTGGGACGAACTTCAGGGCTTCTTTTGCTATAACGGCATCCGGATGTTTGTCAAACGTATCCTTAAGCATATCTACGATGATCAGCGCTGGTTTCATGAAAATTTATCCTTTAAACGCCGCTAATTTTAATGAATGAACATTAAAGTCAGCAGCATAGCTTGATTCCCTTTCATCATTAGGTACTTGGAAGAAAAATCAGGGTGCCCTTTGGGAGTCCTTTGAAGTCGTTTATTTTATCACCGGCCAGCAATTTTCTGGGTGGCAGATAGTATATTGTTTTACGGTCTTTGTATTTGGGGCCGGCAATTTGGTAGGCGGATCGACCTTTATGAAGCTTATAAGGACCCCGGTAACCGACAATGAGCTTTGTTTTGACAGGCAGATCATCCCAGTCGGATATCATCGAACCGACTTTAATCCGGCCTGAAGGCATAAAATAGATCGTGGTTTTCAGATTATACGCTTGACCGGCAAAGGACCATGCCGTGAGCCGGTCCGATATGGTTTTTATGGGATCATCGCTTTTTATCAAAGAAATGCTGTTCTCCTGGTTCAGCATCACAACGGTTTTTGCGGGTATCCGGTCCCAGCCTATTTTGCCTGAAATTTGATCACCGGTGTATATTCGACCACCTGGAAATTTGTAGACCGTTGTCTGGCTGTCGTAATCTTCTCCGGCGATTGACCAGGCGGTGTTAATTTTGGTTATGATGTTCGCGTCATCTGTTTTTGTATAATATCCCCGTCGACCATAATATATTTTGGATAGCTGAAGATCTGCCAAAAGTCGGCCGGATCGCACATCAGGATCATAGGTCCAAGTCGGTCCCACTTCGGCTTTTTCGCGAATAAAATTTCTTGCACAACGCTTGCGTCCCCGTTGATTTTTTCTAAACCAACGGTTTGGTTTACCATAAGCCACCTGGCTGTGGGTCAACACTGCCCGATCATCCAGGCCATATATCCCTTGCAAAATGTCAATCAATATTCCCACGGAACGATATTGGCTTTTTGTGATGGGTGTATAATGATACCCCACCAATTCAATTCCAATGGAGATTTTGCTGATATTCGTCTCCCTGTTCCACATGCTGAGACCGGCATGGTCGGCTTCGTATTTCTTGTCCAGAACGCGATATGTGCGTCCGTTTCTGGCAATCACGTAATGGGCATGACCGCCACGGGTATTCCGACCATTGCGCAAACGTTTTCCTTTGGAAACAACCCTTAGCGTCAATTTAAGACCGAGTTCCGAGGTGTGGACAATAATATATTTCGTCTTTTTACGCCGTACCTTTTTATAATTCGGGTTCAACCGTGAACGATAATCTACAATGGAACGCTGAAAGCTCAGGCGATCTGCCCGGGTGTATGCGGCTGAAAAATGTGGTAGTTTTAAAATAAAAGCAAGACATAAAGAAACAATCAATATAAATCGTTTATTGTAGATATTTGAAAAATCACTCATAAATTCCATCACATTCAATACGCTTGCATTAAAAATATATATATGAAAAATATAGTAACACTATTTTTAAGATGTGTGTCTCTGCGACATTTGGGTATATTCGGATTCAAATGACGAAAAAATATCCTAGCCGAAGTTGAGACAGGATGTCAACCGTCGCTTTTTCGTGAAAAGGAAACATCATGGGTGACCAGCCAAATAAAATCATATGTTCCATGGTTCGGGTGAGCAAGTATTACGATAAAAAACCAGTCCTTAAAGACATATCGCTGTCTTATTTTTACGGCGCAAAAATCGGCGTTTTGGGACTCAACGGCTCGGGGAAAAGCTCTCTTTTGCGCATCCTGGCGGGCAAGGACACGGAATTTAACGGGGAGTTGATTCTAACCCCGGGACACACCGTGGGATATTTGGAGCAGGAGCCTGTCCTTGACGACACCAAAACGGTCAAGGAAACCGTTGAGGAGGCGGTAAAGACAACCGTTGAACTCATGAATGAATTCAACCGCATCAACGAAAAGTTCGCCGAGCCCATGTCCGATGAAGAGATGGCGCGTCTGATCGAGCGACAGGGAGAGGTCCAGGAAAAACTGGATGCAGCGGATGCGTGGGATCTGGACGCCCGCCTGGAAATGGCCATGGATGCGCTGCGCTGCCCTCCGGGGGATACATTGGTAAACGTGCTGTCCGGCGGCGAAAAACGTCGGGTGGCCATTTGCCGGCTGTTGCTCCGCAAGCCGGATATTCTGCTTCTGGACGAACCCACCAATCATCTGGATGCCGAAACCGTGGCCTGGCTGGAGCATCATCTTCATCAGTACCCGGGAACCGTCATCGCAGTGACCCATGACCGTTATTTTCTCGATAATGTTGCCGGCTGGATTCTGGAGCTCGATCGCGGTCACGGCATTCCATGGAAGGGCAATTACTCCTCATGGCTCGAACAAAAACAGGAGCGTCTCAGACAAGAGGAAAAGGCCGAAAGCCATCGCCAAAAAACCCTTCAGCGGGAGCTGGAATGGATCAGGATGACCCCCAAGGCCCGGCAGGTCAAATCCAAAGCTCGAATCAGTGCATATGAAAAACTGCTGACCCGTGAAAACGCTTCACAAGCCGGAAATCTTGAAATCTACATACCGCCGGGGCCGCGTTTGGGCAATCTGGTGGTTGAAGCTGAAAATGTATCCAAGGGTTACGGCGATCTACTCCTTGTCGAAAACATGTCATTTTTTTTGCCGCCGGGCGGCATTGTAGGCGTTGTGGGGCCCAACGGTGCCGGAAAGACCACGCTGTTCAAAATGATAACGGACCAGGAAACACCGGATACGGGCCATATCCGTATCGGACAAACCGTTCGAATGGCATACGTAGATCAGAGCCGGGAAAGTCTTGATCCTCAAAAAACCATTTGGGAAGTGATTTCAAACAAAGAAGATGTGATCGAACTCGGCAACATGTCTGTCAAATCCAGGGCCTACGTGGCCCGATTCAATTTTACCGGTGTCGACCAGCAGAAAAATGTCTGCATGCTCTCGGGCGGCGAACGCAACCGCGTGCACCTGGCTTGCATAC
>CAJIBH010000679.1_pt1 | contig 13871 bp, 11 predicted proteins | sample 9199311 | NCBI WGS metagenome assembly CAJIBH01 (sample SAMEA7708295, study PRJEB35096) | sediment metagenome | biome: marine neritic benthic zone biome [ENVO:01000025]; feature: sediment [ENVO:00002007]; material: shallow marine sediment [ENVO:03000034] sea grass bed [ENVO_01000059] ... | reverse complement strand
CAATTGGGTTAAAAGGAAATTTGCGAAAGTATTTCTGTTTGCTGCTGCATTTTTTCTTATTCTTACGCTATTTTTCGGGATAAACATGGATCCCTTCAGTAAACCAAACTATCTTGGCCATCAACTGAGAGAAATATTTGGTTCAGACCTATCAATCACAATGCTTCTAAGTTTAAGCCTTCTAATTCATTTGGAAGGAAAATATGATTTAAATTACCATACACAGAATAAATTTAACCAAGGAAATCAAAAAAAAGACTTCTATCACTTAATCTTCTGGTCAATTATAGCATTTGCTGTTTCATTATTTTTGATAATTAAAGTATTAACCCTCGATATTTCGGTTGAAATTGCCAAGATCGGACAGACAAGAAGTTGGTCAAAACTCGATCTTTTTGCTTGGCATTTCTTTGAACATTCATTGGATTATATATTTACCCTCACCCTTGTTGCTTTTATCTATCTTCTGTTATTGAGAAATGAAATAGATAAAGTAAAGCTTATCAAATAGTGTTATTATTCCGATAGTGGAAAATAATATAAATATAAAATCTTATATTGTAGTATGCCTTCTAATCATAATAATTGGCATATTTTACTGTGTTACAGTCCGCGAAGGTCTGAATTGGGATGGCGATCATAGCCAGTATATTCATCATGCAAAGAACATTGCAGAAGGAAAGCCCTACAAGGATACCGGATATATTCATAATCCATCCAATCCGGGAATAGGCCCAATAATATATCCGCCTGTTTTCCCCATGCTTCTTGCGCCTGTTTATCTAGTCGCCGGAATAAATTTTAAACTGATGAAAATTGTTACAATTTACTTTTTTCTATTCTCCCTGTATATTATTTTTCTCAACTTCAAGGATGAATTGCCGATTTATTATGTCATTTTAATACTTGGTTTAATTGGGTTTAATTACTATTTTTGGGACTTTAAGGATCAAATTTTATCGGATTTACCTTTTCTGTTATTTATATATACATGTTTTTACTTCGCAGTGAAAACTTATGAAGTAAAGAGGATATCAAAACAAGCAGTTGTACTCGCTTCACTTACAGGACTTTTTTTATATCTTTCTTATGGAACGCGAAGCATCGGCATTGTATTATTACCCGCCATATTTTTATATGAGATATTGAATTATAAGAAAGTATCCTTTAAAACGATCGTTATTTTTTTTGTATTTTTATCATTCGCCGTATTTCAAAATATTTCATTTCATGCAGACGCATCAGGCGGATCATATCTTGACCGATTATATTTTGATACCACTATACCATTTAATAATTTTAAAATTTATACAAGGGATGCCTCTGCTCTTTGGCAAAACGGTTACTCATCTGTTTTTAAAAAAATAATATTTCTTGTTTTTTCTCTATGTTCTCTGTCAGGATTTATAATTCGTCTTAGAACAATTGGGATACATGAAATATTTTTCGGTTCATATTTAGTTGTAATTCTAATCTGGCCCGGCAACCAGGGTACAAGATTTTTAATCCCATTGATTCCTTTATATATATTTTATTTTTTTTATTTTATTAACTTTTTAAAGATACAATTTTTAAATAATAAAAATCTTAGCAAGGCAACATCACTTATTTTGTTCATTGTAATAAGCAGTATAAGTTTTTCTTATGGACTATTATATTATAAAAAGGGCTTTAAGCCAATTTATCATGGTGTTCATAAAGCTGCGAGTATTGAACTATTTAGTTATATTAAAAACAATACAGCAACAAATGATGTCATTATTTTTCGGAAACCACGTATATTAGCACTTTTTACTTCAAGATCTTCTGCCTGTTATCACTTTTCAGAAAACGATAAAGAGTTATGGAATTATTTTAAAGAAATTGGAGTAACCTATCTCATTGAAGAAAAGATTTTTCAAAACGATTTTTCTTTATATTTTAGATCTTATATCGAAAAAAACAAAAGTAAGCTATTACGCGTCTTCTCTAACTCTGATTTTAATATTTACAGGATAAAATGAAGTTCCCGGCCACGAGCAAATGTAGGGTGCAGGTGGCAGGAAACCTGATTTATAATTCAAAAAGGAGTTATATGAAAAACATAGTAAATGAACCATTTTCTGTAATCATTCCGGCATACAATGAAGAAAATAGCATTGGTCTGGTTCTTGATCAACTCATAGATCAGTTTATGCATCTTCATATAAACCATGAGATTATCGTCGTCGATGACGGCTCCCAAGATCAGACAAAAAGAGTTGCTGAAAGCCGAGATGTGATTGTATATCCCTGTGAAAAGAACCGTGGATACGGGGCTGCTATTAAGACTGGAATGAGGGTTGCAAAGAATGATATTATTGTAATTATCGATGCTGACTGTACATATCCCGTAGACCAAATACTAAAGTTTATCAAGAAGCTTCAAAGTTATGAAATGGTCGTGGGGGCTCGCACCGGCAAAAATGTTAATATACCTTTAGTCCGTCGTCCTGCAAAATGGGTTCTTAATAAATTGTCAGAATATATTACCGATACGCAAATCCAAGATTTAAACTCAGGTTTACGCGTATTCCGGAAAAATTTGGTTCAGCAATATCTGAGCATTCTACCGGACAAATTTTCATTTACCACGACAATTACTGTTGCGATGCTATGTGATAATTATCAAATACTTTATGTGCCAATTGATTACTATAAGCGTTCAGGAAAGTCAAAAATTGTACCTTGGGATTTTATAAACTTCATTACACTCGTTTTACGTTTATCTATGCTCTTCAATCCATTAAAGGTATTTATTCCAGTTGCACTAACAGGCTTTATATTGGGATGCTTTAAATTTGTATTCGATTTGGTTATGTCCTTTCATAATGCAGGTGGTATAAATTTTGAACTTATTACTCAACTTAACATCTCATCCAGTACAATCATCCTATGGCTGGCTGGTTTGCAGATTCTTCTGGTAGGAATGGTCGCTGATGGTGTTGTTCGCAAAATTTCACAAAAATTCAACTTTCCAAACCACACACACTCGAATTTCCAAGCGTCACCACTGTATAATGCACATCGTGGCTCGGACGTAACCACATTTAGTGTTCAGAATGAGACTGAAAATAATGAAGAATAGCATAAAAAGTTCCAACGATAAAAATGGGTTGCGTCGGTATGTTATTCTTGGATTAAAAATACTGGTTTCGATCGGTTCAATATACTGGTTTGCTAGTAGCTTCGAATGGCACAAGTTAGATAATATTTTCCTAAATATTAACTGGGCAATTCTTATAGTTGCTTTTATTGTCTTTGCCATGCGACTTTTACCTCTCGCCTTCAGATGGGTACACATCTCCCGATTATCCGGATATCCTATTTCACTCCTTGCATCAATTCACTGGTATTATGTCGGTGGTTTTTTTAATGTATTTTTACCTACAGGCAGGGGGGGAGATGTCATACGTGGGCTGTTCGTTTCCAGACAATATGAGTATCCTGTTGGCGTGACAATGGTGGTCATCTTGTTGGAACGGCTTATAGGGCTTATTGTAAGTTTATGTTTTTTGATGACAATGGCTCTAATTGCAATAAGCAAAGTTAACCATCTTAAAGATGCTTTAATATCCGGGCTGCTGCTTCTACTAATTTTAATTGCTGCCATTTACGTCAGTTTTCACCCTGTATTTCGACGGCAAATCTTAAAGATTTTGAATTTACTGAAATTTAAAAGCTTGAATACTTTGGTAAATCAATTGTTTGACATTATGGACACCTGCTGGAATCATCCCAAAGTGGTATTTTTATTGGCGGCATTATCTAGTTTAAATCAAATTGTTTTTATTTTTTCAGGTTTTCTTGTCGGTATGGCGATTAATGGATTTAATGCTCCTTGGTATAGTTATCCGATAGTTATTCCTTTGATCTTTTTGTCTGAGCTGCTGCCGTCCGTAGGCGGATATGGCGTTAGGGAAGTTGGATTTTTAATATTCTTTGAATGGTTTGGTGTCAACAATGAAGCGGCAGCAGTTTACGGTATCTTACAATTACTTTTTCTGTGGGGATCCGCCCTTATTGGTGCGCTGCTTTTCATCAAGGGTAAAACAATAGGTGAACAGTCAAAGGTTAATACGATCAAATGCCCATCATAAAATTTCGTTTCCTTCACTTATCTCACTTATAGCGATAAAATAACGGAGTGATAGAACCCCGGTAGTTTAAAATACTGGTCAAAGTGCTAAAAAAAGCACTTTATCTTAATACTTAAACATCATAATCAAAAAGACAGGATTAAAATGAAAATTGCTATTTTTGGCGCGGGACCTGCTGGACTGGGCTTAGCGTTTAAATTATTACATAAATTTGAAAATGTCGAGGTAATGATATTTGAGAAAACGTCTCATGTTGGAGGCATTGCCTCCAGTTTTGAGAGAGAAAAACTTATTTTCGATTATGGTAGTCATCGCCTTCATCCAGCTACATCTCCTGAGATTTTACATGATTTGAAAAGCCTGTTAGGTAAAGATCTGCTAGATCGGCCTCGTAACGGAAGAATAAGATTATTAAATAAATTCGTTAAATTTCCACTCAATCCTGTGAATTTAGCTCTAAAGCTTCCAGCTTCTTTTGTAAGCGGTATTCTGTCAGATACAATCACCAAGAAATTTCGTAGTAAGAAAAATAACCATAAATCTTTCGCTGATTTTCTGCTTTCAGGATTGGGCCCCACTGTCTGTCATAATTTTTATTTTCCATACGCACGCAAACTTTGGGGGCTTGATCCTTACGAAATTTCAGTTACTCAAGCTGAACTTCGTGTTTCTGCCAACAATTTTACAAAACTGCTCAAAAAGTTGATGTCGAAATTACCGGGAATTGGCAGCAATTCAGCGGGAAGATTTTTCTATCCACGGAAAGGTTTCGGACAAATATCAGACATACTGGCTGAGGAAGTTAGAAAACATTTAGGAAAGATTTATCTTTCTCATGAAGTCGCGCCTTACGATTCCATCAATAAATATCGGCAAGAAAACCTGATACGTATCAAATTGAATGAAGAAACAATATTTCATGTCATTAAGCCTCAAGAATCAAAAACAGATCAAAAAGAAGTTCAGGGATTCAACAAAGAACTAGAAGTTGATTTTGTGTTTTCCACTATTCCGATAACATCTTTAATAGAATGTCTATATCCGCCGCCCCCTTCTGAAATTCTGAATTTAGTAGATAGCATTAAATATCGCGCGATGGTTCTGCTCTATCTAATTATAGAAGAGGATCGTTTTAAATCCTTTGATGCACACTATTTTCCAAACGATGAAGTAATTTTTTCAAGAATGTCAGAGCCCAAATGGTATTACGACAGTGAATATCCAAAAGGACTTACAGGTCTCTGTTTAGAAATACCTTGTTCTATTGGTGATGAAATCTGGTCAGCTGATGATGATTATCTTTGTGATTTGGTACTCAATCAGCTCGCGAATGTGGATTTGCCTGTAAAATCAAAAATTCGGAATGTATTTTCTATGAGATTACCGAGTGCATATCCAATTTACAACATTGGCTACGAGCAATATTTTAACGCTGCTGATCAATATTTTGGACAAATTGATAACTTGATTTGTCTCGGTCGCCAAGGATTGTTTATGCACAATAATACTCACCATTCGCTGGAGATGGCCTACCGTGCCACAGAATGTTTGGGAGCAGATCTTAAATGGGATGAAGATCGTTGGAGAATGTACAGGAATCATTTTGTAAACCAAGTCGTTGAGGACTAAAGGCATTTTCTGTCTGCAAGCCGATCGTTATCAACGCTAATTCAAAAGCAATTCAAAAGGATGGGTGAAATATCATTTGGAGTAAAAACAAAAAATAAGTATCATGAAGAATAGCTATAAACAAAGTTGGATTAGATTCTGGATGAAATTTGCAGGCTTGGATAAATTTGGCAGGCTGGCAACTCGAATGGCGACGATGTTCGCACCGCCGTATTATGGGCGTTGTTATCTTGCTCTTCTTAATACAAAAGGATATTTTGCACCAAGCGCGGTAGTCCATCACGGTAATGTACATTTTGGCCAAAATGTTTTTATTGGTGATCGTGTTGTCATCTTTCAGGATAAAGATGGTGGCCCGGTCGAAATTGGTCATCGTGTTCATGTTTATGGCGAGACGTTCATCCAGACCGGATTCGGCGGGAGTTTAAAAGTTGGTGATAACTCACACATCCACCCTCGTTGTCAGTTTTCAGCATATCGTTCTGAAATTAACATTGGATGCGAGGTGCAAATCGCTCCAAATTGTGCATTCTATCCTTACAACCATGGTATTGAACCAGGTAAACTCATCCAAGAACAGCCGCTTCAATCAAAAGGGGATATTATTATCGGTGATGATGCATGGTTGGGTTTTGGCGTAATCGTGTTAGATGGAATACGTATAGGCAAGGGCGCTGTGGTTGGGGCCGGTTCAGTTGTTACGAACGATATTCCAGACGGAGCTATCGCTGTTGGGATGCCTGCACGCGTTGTCAAAATGCGAGACGGCAGTTAAAAAGAATTAGAATGAAAATTGGGAAAATTGAATAGGATATAATTGAATCAAAATGTTTTGGCTCTGAACACCTGAAACCTATAAAAAATTATCTTCTCAGTATCAACCAAAGCTTAGAAAAGCTTAACCAAATACAGATTAAATCAATGGCTGATCCAACTACTCCAAAAGTTAGTGTATGCATTCCTGTATATAACGGGAGCGCATATATTGCAGATACGATAAAATCTATTTTGGATCAAACCTACAAAGACTTTCAAATTATTGTGTGCGATAACTGCTCCACGGACAATACTGGAGAGATTGTTCGCAATTTTAGAGACCAACGACTGACATACGTGCGCAATCACAAAAATCTCGGCCTTATCGGCAATGCCAATCGTTGTTTGGAGCTTGCAGATGGAGAATATGTCAACATTTTGCATCATGATGATATCATGTTGCCAGAGAATCTTGCACTTAAAGTTCGTATCTTGGACCAACACCCAAAGGTTGGTCTTGTTCACTCTGATGTTTTGTTTATCGATCAAAATGGAAAACCTTTAGATCTAACAAAATTTGATGCAAAAAGAGACTACATCGAAGATGGAAAAAAAGTTTTTCAAAGTTATATCATGAATATGCCAGTGGGGGCTTCCTTCTTTATAGGCGCGGTTTTAGCACGCCGGGAGTGTTATTTAAAATTGGGAGGTTTCAATCCCTCACTGCCCAATACAAATGACAATGAAATGTGGATGCGTATTTTGTTGTTTTATGATGTGGCATGTATCGGTAAGCCTCTTGTTAAATACCGCCTGCACGATATGATGACCAGCACGTCGATCAATGATGAAGATGGGTTAAATATTGTAGGATTGGAAGAGCATTATCTTGCTTCCAGTCTTGTTTTAGAGCAATACAAAAGCTTGATACCCCAAAGTGACAGTTTAAAAAAACGGGTGTCTGCGGGTTTTTCTATGAAGTCTGTGAGAAAAGGGATCAGATCACTTAGAAACGGTAATTTTATGGAAAGTATCGCCTTATTCCAAACCGCATTAAAATTTTACCCCCCTATTTTTACAAAGAAAGTTTTTTGGTCATTTATAATGACGTTGATAATAAAACAAATTCAAAAGCTTTAAACCATCGAGAGATAGAGGATTTCCAAACTATGCAAAACAAGCATTTAAAAGCAAGGATTATTGCTCACTATCTCCCACAATTCCATCCGATCCCTGAAAATGACCAATGGTGGGGCAAGGGTTTTACAGAATGGACCAATGTGGCAAAAGCTGTCCCCATGTTTTCAGGTCATTATCAACCTCGCATCCCGGCCGATCTTGGGTTTTATGACTTGAGAGTCCCTGAGGTGCGTGCAGCCCAGGCAGAAATAGCTCATGAAAGTGGAATTGAAGGTTTTTGTTATTGGCACTACTGGTTTGCAGGAAAACGTTTATTAGAAAGACCATTTAATGAAGTACTCAAATCAGGTGAACCTGAATTTCCATTCTGCCTGGCCTGGGCGAATCAAACATGGACTGGAATCTGGCATGGTGCTCCTGATAGAATACTAATAAAACAAACGTATCCCGGTATAAAAGACTATGAGTTTCATTTTTATACATTATTAGATACTTTCAATGACGAACGCTACATTCAAATCGATGGTAAACCTGTTTTTATGGTGTATGCCCCAAAAGAATTGCCGGAGCCGAAAGTATTTACCGATGTTTGGAGAGAGCTGGCGATAAAGTCCGGATTAAAGGGGCTATATTTTATTGGAAATGTTGCGGATCCTTCATGGGTGCCCGGAGAAAATGGTTTTGATGCGTCAGTTTTTGATAACCTGACCATCATCAGGAGAAAAATGAACAGTTTTTCAAATGGATATGGAGGATATGGAAAACTTGTTTTTAAAAAAATATTAAACAGAACTTTGAGACGGTTGCCCCTTAAGATATTCCATAAACCGACAATTTTTTCATATCAGGATGTTATTAGAGTTGAATTTTCTGATCATGAAACAGCTTTCGAGCAATTTCCTTGTGTTATTCCTAACTGGGACAATACTCCCAGAAGTGGTTACAATGGGCTTGTTTTTCATAATTCAAGTCCGGAATTATTCAGAATTCATTTAAAGGAAGCAATCGATCGAGTGGGTCACAAAGAGCGGGAAAAAAGAATTATTTTTATCAAATCATGGAATGAGTGGGCTGAAGGAAATTATTTAGAACCTGATCTGAAATTTGGAAGAGCTTATTTGGAAGTCATTAAAGACGAAAATATAATAAATGAAGTTTCACTATTTTAATGCGTATTTTATTTGTTTCGAAACTTTTTTCTGAGAACTTATCGACCAAAGTTCACGGTGTACATAAACGGTTTAGAATGTTTATCGATGCAATTAAAGATGTTGCTGAAATTGACCTATTGTATTATGTACCCCAAGGGACAAACACTTCCCCCTCTTCGGTCAGCCGCTTAGAACGTTCCTTTTCAACGCATTTTAATGTGCCGATCCGTCTTTTTCTATGTGAAAGACCTGGTAATAATAATCTAATTCCAAAATTGATAAGTTATGCCGCGGGAACCTTTGTGTTCGTAAGACAACCCCTCTGTTCAGGTACGGCAGGCTCCCGTCAAGTACAGGCTTTTGAAGCCTGTTTGGGCTATAAACCGGACGCTGTCTTTGTACACAAGTTAGGGGCTATGTGTCCTCTTCTTCAAACGTCCAGAGCCCTGCCACCCGTCTTTTTTGATCTGGATGACATCGAGCATGTGGCCCTTAAAAGGCGTATTCCCTATATAGGAAAATTCAGCACAAGACTGCTGAATTGTTTTCTGCTTCCTGCGCTACGTCGGGGTGAATATAAAGCCATTCAATTGGCGCATCGAACTTTTGTCTGTTCTGATGAAGATCGGGAATATTTGATGAATCGCTGGGGATTAAAAGGCGTGGTTAAAGTTCCCAATGCTGTTAAAATACCTGCAACTCAGCCAATAACGCTGGAACAAACACTGCTTTTTATCGGTTCTTATTTACATAAGCCAAATATCGACGCAGCAGAATTTCTTATCCGAAAAATTTGGACGTTTGTTCATCGGGAATTATCTAAAGCTACTTTGATAATTGCAGGTTCTCCTCCCGATAAAATCCCTAGTTACCGTGCCGGCATACAAGGCGTCAGATTCACCGGTTTTGTTGAAGACCTCGACGGTCTATATCACCAGTCCCGTGTAGTTTGTGCCCCAATTCTATCAGGTAGCGGTACCCGTGTTAAGATCATAGAGGCGGCTGCCTATGGCAAGCCTATTGTATCAACACGTATTGGTGCGGAAGGCATCGAAATGCAAGATGGATATGGGATTTTCTTGCGTGATGATCCGAAATCATTTGCAAAAGAGTGTATTCGTCTCCTGAATGATTATAAACTCTGTGAACAAATGGGGGCTGATGCGCGAACTGCAGTAGTTAACAAATATGATCAAATAGAGATTAGGCGCTTGATTCAGAAAATCATTAAAGAGTCATTATGAAAAAGGTCAAGTTGGATGTTTTAATATGTTTATAGTTTGTGAAGCAATAGCCTGGGGTATGGAACATGTACCCTTTAATGCTGCTTTGCTGAAAACGATATGCCTTGCATTTCCAAATGATATTATTTGTTTTTATGCAGAAGATTCTCATTTAGAGCATGTTCGAGAAGAAATTGGTGAAGAATTTGACACTACTATTGTTTGGAGAAAATTGGTGCTGTCCTCGAGACATTCAAGTTTTTATACTCGATTGTTCTCAGACTTCAAGACCCTAAAATTTCTTCTGGATGAATTAAATGAAAATCCCATGAAAGATGTATTGGTGATTACCGGCAATGCATCCATATTATGGGCAATTAAATATTATGTTGGAACCATACACAAAGATAAAAGAGTCCAGGTCATTATTCATGGAGATTTTTCGACATTACGTCGGACCCCCCGTAGAAGTATTTTGAATCCATTTTACTACATAGGCAGCTTAAAAACAGCTTTAAAGATGCCTGGTTATGAAAGATTCCAGCTCATAGTTCTTGAGGAGACGGTTCGAGACGCAATCTTAAAATACATGCCTGCCTTAAGAAACAGTGTCTGTGTACTTGATCATCCTATCTCTGTCGATGAACATCATGTCGAGACGAATCATTTTGATCCGCCAATCCAATTTGGATTTTTAGGTTATGCGGGTGAGAAAAAAGGTTTTTCAAAGTATCTGGCTGTTGCTTCAGAGATTTCAAAGCGGTTCCCCGGACAAGCAAAATTTCATCTTATCGGATGGATATCTGATAAACATAGACGTGCGAATTTACCGAAAATGACTTTTCTGTGCGATATACCAGGGACGGAACCGATGAACCGAAATGAATATGTTAATCGCCTAAAGAGCCTCCACTTTGTTTGTTTATTCTATGATAAATACTATGAGTTTACCGCTTCAGGGGTATTGATGGATAGTATCGCTTGGGAAAAGCCTATAATTGCAACTCAATTGCCGATTTTTAAGTCATTACAACAGAGGTTTGGTGACATTGGATATTTATGCAGAAAAAATGAAATTGGTGATACGATTAGCGATATTATCCAGGAAAATGATTCTGACCGGTACAAGCGTCAAGTATTAAATATAAGCCGTGTAAAAGCCTCGAGAACACCTGAAGCACTTGCTGTGAAATACCTTGAGCTTGTTAATTGTTTGTAAAGTATCCGTCCAACAAGATCATTTATTTTCATATTTTTTCATCACTCCTCGGATCAAATAATTACCAACGCATAATACATTTACAAGTCAACCCAATTAAATTAGAATCAATTTTAGAGTAAAAATTTGCAATGAGATTTCTTTTTGTTTTGGATAAACTTCCCTATCCTCCTAGAGACGGAGCAACTATACCAGCGTTTAACTGGATAAGCAGGCTATCAACCAAACATCATGTGTCCTTGCTATATATTAAAGACAAAATGACCAAATTGAATCATCAACAGATAGATGAAAACAGACCTTATCTGCAAAATCTTTGGGTCATGGAAAGTTCCAGGTCATCTGCTCGCGTTAGGATTAAAGACGAACTGATTGGGAAAAAGCCATTTTTTCTTGGCTGGTCTATTGATACGTCCAAACTCCGTCGATATTTGGATGGTCACTCCTTTGATGTTGTTTGGGGATATTCCCTAAGTATTGCAGAAACTATAGAATCAATTTGCAAAATACTGGGCACCGGACCAATCTATGTCTCTGGTATGAGTGATAGCAATGCGGCTGTGCTGAGGTCCTTAGGAAAGCGGTCCCTAATCACAGGGTTGGACATTAAAACCAGATTATTATATTATATTTTTTGGTTTAGGAGCTGGGGGATTGGTCGTATCGAAGCAAAAATGCTCAGGGTCTATGACTTGATTCTTGTACAAACAGATGTGGATAAAAAATGGCTTGATAAAATATCATCCGGGAAACTTGCCCAAAAAACCATGGCAGTATCAAATGGGGTTAATGATGCTTTATTTGACCTTCCAATCAAGAATGATGGGAAAGACATACTTTTTTTGGGAATTCTTAATAATGGATATGGTAAGTCGCTTGAGTGGCTTATGAATAATGTTTGGCTTAAGATACGAAAATCCAATAAAGAAACGAGACTGTATGTCGTAGGGCGAGGTGCATCTGACCATTTACGTTTGCGTATGGCCGAAGATAGTCATATTATTTACAGGGAATACCTGACGAATATTTGTGATGTCTTCAAGAATAAAGCAGTTATGCTGGCACCGGTGTTTAAAGGACATGGCTTAATAAACAAGGTTATTGAATCGATGGCCGCAGGAGTGGCAGTTGTTGGCGACTCAGGTTGTTTCAACGGTATTCCTGAATTTGTAAATGGCCGGCACGGAATTGTTGCAAATGATGCCGACAATTTCGTAAAAGAGACATTGAAACTTTTAGCCAATCCAACGAAGAGAAGAGATATCGCTGGTTCTGCGAGAGCTCTTGTCAGAAAAAACTTCTCATGGGAGGATAGAATTGAAGCGATTGTGAAAAGGATCGATCTGATTAAAAGAAGAAAGTCGTTTTAACCGTATAAAATTTCTTTTCATTTTTGTATGATTGAATCCGTATAAAATTATATAGAAAAGAGGGAATTATTACTTAATGAGCAATACAAGTAAAAAGCCTATATTAATTACCGGCTCACATCGCTCTGGTTCAACATGGACAGGTCGAATGATCGCTAATGCACCTACTGTATCATATATACATGAACCTTTTAACCTTCAACATAGACCCGGTATATGTAAAGCAAAATTTAAATATCAGTTTCCTTATATATGTCAAAAAAATGAAGCTCTTTATGTGAATGATTTAAAAGATTGCTTGAATTTTAAATATCAATTCTTAGAGGAATTAAAAGCCATTAAATCATATAGGGATGTTGTTTGGGCATTACTAAATTATATTCGCTTTACTAACTACCGAATATTAAAGAAACGACCGTTAGTTAAGGATCCAATGGCGGTTTTTTCCGCAGAGTGGCTTGCACAAAGGTTCAACATGGATGTTGTTGCTATAATAAGACATCCTGCTGCTTTTGCTGGTAGTATAAAAAGGAAAAAATGGTTGCACCCATTCGATCATTTTCTTAAACAACCTTTATTAATGCAGCACCATTTATATGAATATAGGTCAGAAATTGAAGAAATTTCAAAAACCGAAAAAGATATTATTGATCAAGCCATTCTATTATGGAACTTGATTCACCATATGATCTTGATTTACAAAAATAATAATCCTGGTTGGATATTTGTAAAACATGAAGACCTCTCTATGCATCCGGTTGAAGAATTTAAAAATGTTTACAATAGACTCGACTTAGAATTTTCGACAGAGATTGAGGAAAAGATTAAGGCTTTCTCTTTTGCTGGCTATTCAGATAAATTTAAGGGCAACAGCAAATCGAAGATACAGGGCTGGCAGAGAAGACTTGTGGGTGACCATTCAGACAAGCGCATACGCAACAGTAGATCGAATATATTGAGCTGGAAAACAAGACTTTCGGTGGATGAAGTTAAGAAAATAAAAGAAAAAACCCATATAATAGCGAGCAAGTTTTACACTGAAGAAGATTGGACCGGATAGCTTTACTGGCTGACATCAAATCGTTCAAGCAGATGACAAAAGGCGATGCTGCTTGACTCAAGTGTTCAAGAATAATTCCCTGATAGAGTCTATACTTAAAAGACAAATTCATAACAACCATTCAATGAAAGGATCTTTAGGGTGGAACTTACAGCTTCTCAACAAACCGCAATAAGAGCAGGATTTTTTGTTATCATTGGGTTTG
>CAJIBH010000279.1_pt1 | contig 13950 bp, 14 predicted proteins | sample 9199311 | NCBI WGS metagenome assembly CAJIBH01 (sample SAMEA7708295, study PRJEB35096) | sediment metagenome | biome: marine neritic benthic zone biome [ENVO:01000025]; feature: sediment [ENVO:00002007]; material: shallow marine sediment [ENVO:03000034] sea grass bed [ENVO_01000059] ... | reverse complement strand
TCTTCGAAAGGTTTGGGATCTAAACCGACAAGTATGATTTGCTCATCTTCGGCTTTTCCTGATGGATAACACCAGTCGCTGTTTGGACCCATCATCATGCCGTGCCTGCCCATCATTTGGCGCATGCGATTGTTCATCCAAGCGTCTCGATTGACAATCGGTTTGAAATGTCTGTAAACTTCAAATGACCGTTGCTGGTTTGAGGTTTCGACGAATTTCCAATTGGTTTTTCCGGATAAGTCAAGCTCACTTAAGTAAGAACTTCGAGTTAGCTGAGTGTTGATAAGTCCTCTATCGCTGCTGGCCAGAACAACCCCTTTCTTGTTGACAATGGTCAGATAAAGTACATCCGGCAACAGGGCAGTCTCTTCAAGTAACGTTTGAACTTGCTGGCCACCCCACATCATACCCATCATGCCGGTTCGGGCTCCGGCCTCCACCGCCTTAATCAATGCGGCACCCTTTTCACTCAATATACGGGACATGTATTGTTTTTCTCGATTGTAATTCTGCACTGCCAACACAACCACCGTTATAAGCAAAATTAGGACCGATCCAAGGATTATCCATGGCGAAGTGGATATTCTGTTGCTATTTTTATGTTTTGTTTTTGAAGTCATAGTAATTTCCATAAAAAGCCGGGTAGCAAGTCACAAGAGTTCGTAGCCCGACATAATCATTAGGTGACATTAGCCCGACATAATCATTAGGTGACATAAAGATAATTCATGTTGGGTATTTTGTAAACAGCACTGATTCCTGAAAAACGAAAATGTGGGGTAAAAAACCCCAACAATGTAAAGATTTATCCAGATCGGCTTTTATAATGAAGTCGAACAGATATTTTATCATCATGATATCAGATGGTTACAGAAGTATCTGTGTTTTGGCATTCTGTTTGCACTACTGTTTAGCTAAACGAATGGCACCATGAAGCAAGAACGATTCGTACCTACGGCTGGTGCTGGTAAACCGAATGGAGAGGAAAAGGACTGTTCATGCCTTTTCCTCTCCACCACGTATCAAAATAAAAAAGGTGTTATGATGTGGGGATGCGATTACATACCGTTTTTAGGCGGGAGCAGTTGGGCCGGTGGATTTTTTCCGGGAGGTATTTTTTACCTGCTGGTATGGGGGCTGATTGTGCTTCTTTTTGTTTATGCTGCAGTTCGGATCTTTAAAGCAGTTACAGCCGACAAGTCCGCTCGACACCGGGATCGAATCGATTCGCTGGCCATTTTAAAAGTTCGGTTTGCGCAGGGCGAGATTTCTTCCGAAGAGTTTAATAAGATGAAGCAGATTCTCTCTCAAAGTTAAGATTTAATCTTTTTAAAAAACTGCGGCATCGATAAACATGTCGGCGATGAACTTATTGAGAATATAGCCTGGAAAAAACAAAAAACCAATGATGCTATTTTACCCTATAATTTCGACCCAACCGGCAATTTGATCGGTGACTTTCAAATTGGCTCGCTGATGGCGTGAGTATATGGTTTTTCCCAAATGAATCAAGACTTCAGATAACATGTTACAGAATGATATTGTAATGACAAAATTTTGCAAAAATACATTAAATGTTGGAGATGTTTTAAACAACAAATGGGTTGTTCTTGAATTTATAGGTAAAGGCGGGATGGGAGAGGTATATCGAGCGCATCAGACTAACTTGAAACGAGATGTGGCCATAAAAGTTATTTCTCGAGAATGGTTGGAATCCCTTGAAAATGGTGATGAAGAAGCCGAAACTATACCTCAAAGATTTCGCCGCGAAGTACAGGCAATGGCCCAGATTCGTCACCCCAACATTCTTCATGTTTTTGATCACGATTCGATTACGGTAAAGAAATGTGACAAAGACAGCGATGTCGAATATATTGCTATGGAGTACATCCCTGGAGGTTCGTTGCGTGATACTATGTCACTGGAAGGATTTTATCCTGAGGAGGATGCTACAAAAGCATGGATTAAAGAGTATTTTTTCCCTGTACTTGATGGTGTGCAAGCATTGCATGATAGGGGAATTGTACATCGAGATATAAAGCCTGAAAATATCTTTATGGACGGCAAAATTCCAAAGATAGCAGACTTTGGGTTGGCCCGTTCAATCATGTTGAAGCCTTTGACGCAATCGATTGATGTTAAAGGTTCCCCTCTTTATATGTCACCTGAACATTTTTTTGATTTTAGACGGGCAGATCAAAGATCTGACATATATTCATTGGGTAAGATTCTTTTTGAAGCTGTTGACGGTAAAATCCCGTCCGGAACGATTCCATTTAAAAGCGCAAACCTGACAAATCCAGAATCCACATTTTTTCAAAAACTGGATCGAATTATCCAGGACGCCACGGTTGAAGAAAGAGAAAAGCGCACTGCATCTGTTAAGGTATTTCGCGACGAGCTTCTAAAAGTCATCAATATACCCAAAGGAAAGAAACATAAAGAAGCATTAACACAAGTGCAATCTAAATCTATCTTTGCTCGTCCCAAATTGATCTGGTTTGGTGTTATCGTAGCAACCTTTTCCGTGTTGCTTATGATCATCTGGCACCTCTTGGGTGATCCGGGCCTGAGCCCTTCTAAAACAGGTCTGTCGGTAACCAGCCAACAAGAAACGGTAGCTGTTCAGTCCGGGAATAATAAAAAAAGGCTGAAGCCAAATTCCTTGATCAAATCTTCCGTCTTAGAGCACCTTGGAAAAAAACACCTGATACCAGGAGGACAACTGGTTTTACCGGAAACTTTAGAAGAGAATTCAGGTAAATCTATCTCGGTAGCGCCTTTCTATATGGATGAGTTCCTGGTAACAAATCAGCAGTATGTTGATTTTTTGAATCACGACCTTTCAAGAATAAGTGTGGAAAATGGTGTGGTTAAAGGTGATGGCGCGAATTGGATTTTTTTGGGTGAGGTGTATGAAGGCTATGAGCCGATTGTATACCGAAACGAAAAATTTCACGTTAGCAACCCGTCTTATACTTCAAGTCCAGTGCTTCGTGTGACCGGCTATGGTGCATCCGCTTTTGCCAAAGTTTTCGGCAGGCGTTTACCGACTGAGGTAGAGTTATTGTATGCAACGGTCAATGGAGCAAAGGACTCTCAACCCAGTTCCAAAAGCACTTCGAATAGATCAAATCAGACGAACATGGAAAACATGATGCGCGAAATGATGGGGTGGGACTGGCCAAAAGAAAAATGGAATATGGATCAATATGGCAATACCGAAAATAGCGCCGCCAACACCGTTAAGCGCACTTCAAAAGAGCCACCCCCAGCCTCGTTCTACGACCAAAATGCATTTGGCATCCGTGGCCTGAACGAAGACATTGGTGAGTGGGTAATGAGAGCTTTTTCCAGGCCTTCTAAGGCTAAACCGCAAGGCAATATATTTGCTGTTATTGGCGGATTGGAGGGTCAACCCAAAAAAGCGGATTCTATACCATCGGTTATTTCCCGTCTGCCCTGGGAGGGCTTCGAAGAAGTTGGATTTAGAACTGTACTAAGTCTTTTAATAAAAAATCAATAAGGCAACATCATATTTTATTCAAAACACCAACAGATTGAGAGTCAATTTCTTTTGACAATTTATAACTACATTGTTACACATTTTAAATCGCAGTCAAGAGAAAATCTTTAGTCTCAATAACCGATCCGATCTACGCTGTTCTTTAATTAATTTCTATATCGGTATCACGACCTGGACCAGGATTAAAACATCTTTTAAATTTGAATTCCCCGCTGCTTGTCGAAGATCTCGTCCCTCGGGCGGAGGGGGATGAAATCATAACCCAAAGAATATTAAAAGGAGGATACTATGAGACGAAAAATAATTATTTTTCTAATTGTGGCTTTGTTCATTGTTCCGAGTATTTCATGGGCACAGAAAGATAGTAAAATGATGCAAGGCAATATGATGATGATGTCCGATATGATGATGAAGATGTCCAAAATGTTGAGCAAGGGCGATATGAAACCCGATCATCAGAAACAATGTGGTGACATGTTGAAACAAATGAGCCAAACGATACGTGAGATGTCATCTCATCATGAGAAAAAGGTTGACGAACAGGCTAAGAAAAAGCTTGAAAAGGTAAATAAGGAACTCGATCCACTGTATGAATACATGATCTCTCATTGAGAGTTCTCTCAATTTTAGGCCAATAACTTTTCGAATATTCGCTTAGGCACCTTCCTATATAATTCGATAGAATGATTCCAGCGATTGGAGGGCTTAAAAAGTGGAAATTGCTTAGTAACGAAAACTTATAACTCAAGTTTCGCACCCCCGATTAAGGGTTTAGCGAGATAAATTACTACTGATATTACTTCTTTTTATATAGAAAAGGACTCACTTTTGTAGTATGTTAACTACACGACATAATTAAACATTCAACAAAAGGAGTCCTCAAACCATGTGTATCACAAATCGCACAAAGTTCAAGGGATCACCGTTGATCGCGGGCAAATGCTGTTTGTGGCCACCGATGCAGATTCTGTTTTCGGTAAAGAGAGAAAGAGTTGTCTTCTTTCTTACCCTCCGGCTCGATGATTTTTAACCGAAATCCCAAATATCTGTTGAACTGTTTTACATATTTCATTCTGGACTATGGATAAACACATATCAGATAATACGTAAAACCGGTCATCCGGGCTAAAATTTCAATTTCCCCCCCTCTGTTCAAGGTTGAATACATATATCTTTTTATCACCAACCATTTTAAGGGTTACATATCCATATGAATAATAAAGATATCCGTAAAACCGGTCATCGGGTCCTAAAATCTCGTTGAGCAAACGGTCATGCCTTATCCACTTAACAGTTTCAAGCAACGTCTGTTTATCTGTAACCTTTTTCCACATATTTCCCACCAGCGCTGTATCATTGTTTTTTGGGTCAAACATAATACCAACGGAATATGGGGTGCCCGAGTAGGCATAATAAATATCGAAATCTTCCCATTTGTCGATTAAATCCCGAATGATCACTTCACCCTCACTTTTAGGCAAAGATTTGAGCTTGCCGTAGTTCTTTTGCCATGACGCACAACCAAAGAAAAATAGAGCAATTAAAATTACATTTAAATATCGTTTTTTTTTCATTTTAAACTTCCTTTCTAATAAGTGTTCAGGAAGCAAAACCAGAGTCACTAAAAACGGAGACCATCTTAGTCTGAACGTCATGGCAATGGTTTGTCCCCGTACCGTAAAATTCTTTGCTTTCGATCGACTCGATCAGGCGCTTATTGATGTTATTAATAATCCAAAACAAACCAAAAAAACGGCCACAATCGAACGGTATTTTGAGAATCACCATAGATTAAAATGCACAATTGACTCGTATTCAATCTTATTTTAATATGCTTATCAGCAAGCTGTCTGTCAATTCTGTCCCAAAATATTTTTGGAGGCTAAATTCATTGCCTCAATACATATTCAATCCATTGGCAATTAAAAAACAGAGAGGCGGCCCTCATGAGAGCCGCCTCAATTGAATGACAGGTTTATGTGCGATTTTTATCGCCGGCAATAACCGCCATAAGCATGTCCGTAACCAATTGCGCCTCTGCCCATGTATCCCCTGCCGGTGTTGGGATTGATCTTTCTCATTTCAACCATATGATGGATCCGTTTTTGATCCAGCCGATCCTGAAGTTTGGAAATGTCATATTGTATGTTTGAGGCTCGTTTAGAATCCGGATTCTCTTTTGCAAGCTCACTTTTCAGTTCGAGCTGTTTGGCGTAAAGGTCTTGCCGCAAGTTTTCGGTTGCTTTAAAAAATTCCGAGCGTTGCGTGTTCATCTGGATCAACTCTTCATCGCTCAGATTTCCTGCCATAGAGCCGTATCCGGAATCATTCCAACCCCTGTGATGCCAGCCGGGGTCGTGATGACCCCATCCGCCCATCATACCGGGCCCCATACCCCAGTCGGCAAAAACATAGGCTCCGAATCCAAGAACGGCTACCACTGTTAAGATAATAAGTGTTTTGCTCATAAAACTTTTCTTCATTTTTGTTTCTCCTTATTTAACGTTAATCTTATCTTTGTTTTGTTATAGAGCAAACCGCATGCCAGAGCATGTTATAAAAATGGCTGAATTATAAAACTTTGAAATAACACATTAAATATGATTTCAATGCTAAAAAGACCAAAAGATTTTCTGGCAGATTAGAACCGAAGTGCATATTTTTTACACATATCTTCGAATATCAGTCGTGTTTTGGATATAAAATACCCACTTCCTCAGTGTCCAACAAATTTATTCAATTATGCAAATTCACGTAAATATAAATATAAACAATGATTACAAGTAAATATAGGATCACCGTCATTTGAGACCATCCTTTGGCATGCGGGTTGCTCATATTCATATTAAAATAAGTAAGTCATGCGAAATAGAGATGAATCGGAGGTACAACATGAGACAAATCCAATCATTATGGTCAAGGCTCAAGATCCCGGCGCTCGTCATTCCGGTCTTATGGCCCTGAAATCAAGCCTTGGCTCAGACAGGGCGATACAGCGGTTGGGGAATGGGGCCCGGTATGATGAGAGGATGGGGCATGGGATGGTTTGGAGGTGTTTTTTCAATAGTGTTCTGGATTCTTATTATGGTGGTTGGTATTTCTTATCAAATGGCTTATACAGTCTACCAGTCGTGATAAAGCTATTGGACATAATAGAAGCCGTGCACTTGACATCCTAAAAGAACGCTATGCCAAAGGCGAGATTGATAAAGATGAGTTTGACAGTAAAAGGAACGATCTATTAGGATAATCTTGGTTGCTTAAAACGATATGAACGAGTTCTGTTCTTGTCCTTCCAACCAGGGAAACTTCTATGGCACGTAATCATGACCATGGTCCTAAGGATTACAGTCTTGCCTTTGCTTTTGGTGTGGTCCTCAATGTTGGTTTTATCGTAGTCGAGGTTGTTTATGGCATTATGGCCGGATCACTGGCCTTAATGGCTGATGCCGGTCATAACCTGAGCGATGTTTTAGGATTGCTGCTGGCGTGGGCCGCCAATTATCTGGTACGGCGCAAGCCCACGGAACGCCGTACTTACGGATGGCGAAAATCATCGATTCTGGCGGCGTTGATAAACGCCGTCATTCTTTTGGTTGCGCTTGGCGGTATTGCCTGGGAAGCGATCCAACGTTTCAGCGTCCCTGTTCCGGTTGCCGGTAAGACCATCATTTTCGTCGCCTTGGTCGGCGTTGTCATCAATACGGCAACAGCTCTTTTGTTTTTATCCGGCCGCAAAACTGATTTAAATATTCGAGGCGCTTTTCTACACATGGTTGCCGATGCCGGGGTGTCAGCAGGTGTTGTCATTGCCGGCGCTGCGATTCTTTTTACCGGCTGGCTCTGGATCGATCCGGCAGTTAGTCTTATGATTACGTTTATTATTCTTTTCGGGACTTATGGGCTGTTTCGTGATGCTTTTAATATGGCAATGGATGCCGTTCCTAAGGATATCGATCTTGAGGCCATAAGAGCATATCTCTCCAATCTTCCCGGTGTTATTGGCGTACACGATTTGCATGTCTGGGCCATGAGCACTACGGAAACCGCCCTGACAGCGCATCTTATTAAACCGGATCCGAAAGATGACGATGTGCTCATTGAAAGAACGAGCAAGGAACTTCATGACCAATTTGGCATTGATCACATCACCTTGCAGTGGGAACGTCGCCCTTCGTTGAATCAATGTGGTGACTCATGTGAAATTAAATAGCAAAACTGAAAGTTACCAACAATATTTGCCACACAGGCACCAATACACAAAGGATATATTTATTATTCTTTCTTCGTGCCTTGGTGCTTTTGTGGAAAAATTGAAAAAGTTTTGCCAAAAAAGAACAAAATTCAATGTTATCTATAACGCATCTGGAAAGGAACTGAGAAATTTCATGTCGACGATAGATGTCGAAAAACACGTTTGTGAATACGTTCTCTGATGGACCCATGGATGTTCCCGTTGTGTCGTCGATAGGAACGGGCCTCTTCCATGAAGTAGGCCAAAATATCCATATCTTCAGATAGATCGCTCCCGTCCTTTTCTTTCGATGAAAGGTGTGCCGTTAGGGCCAGAAGACCGTAGAGGTAAAAGCTTAGAAAAGTCATTCGACGCAGATAAAATTGTTTTTCCGTGATTTTGCGGCCGTGAATCATGATCCCCACAAGAATCAAAAAACGGATACGTCGTGCAAGGGATCTTGCCAGTCGCATGGCATGATTCAAGCGGCGATGTCTGAATCTCAATTTCCAGGAGCTTCGACGAAAAAGTGTTTTCAGCAGTTGACGAAGCTGTGCGATTTTGCCGGGATTCGTTTTTTGAATCTGTTTGGTCAGGGCTCGAATAACAAACAGCGCCGGATAAATGGAATGAATTTCTGTGGTCCCTTCAAAGATGGTGGTTACCCGAAAATCACGCATTCGCATTTCGTAGGGATGGGTAGTCAGATAGCCGGATCCACCGGCCACCTGCAGGGCATCGTAAAGCGAGTTCCAGGCCCGGGTGGTGCCGGACAGTTTAGAATGCGAGCTTTCAATGGTCACCGGCGCTAAGGGGTTTTCTTCAAGCATTGCCGCTGTAAATGCCGTTATCGCCGAGACCACCGACGCATTGACGCGGGCGGTCACGATTTTTTCCTGAATCAGTTCGTAGTTCTGAATGGGCTGGCCGAACTGGACCCGGTTCTTAGAACGCTTGAGCATATCTTCCACTGCCTGGTTGAGCATCCCGACTGAGGCGGCTCCCAGAGCCAGTCTTCCGTAGTTAAGAATCGTCATAGCAACCTTGAAGCCGTCTCCGGGCGAACCAATCAGATTTTGTTTTGGAACTCGGACATCTTTAAAATGAACGGCAGCCGTAGAACTGGCTTTTAGCCCCATCTTTGGAATTTCTTTTCCGATCTTGACCCCCTCCCATCCGGTTTCAATGATAAAAGCACCCATAAAACCGGGTTGCCGGGGGTCCATTTGGGCAAAAACGGTCATGGCCTGGGCGTAATTGGCGTTGGTGATATATGCTTTGCTGCCATTGAGCACGTAATATTGACCGTCATCAGACAGTGTTGCGGTGCTTTCAATGTGTTTGGCATCGGACCCGTGCCGTGGTTCGGTCAAGGCATAGGAAAAAATCATTTCCCCTGAGGCCGCCTTGGGCAGATAATGCTGCTTCTGCTGCTCGTTTCCGAACAGTACAATCCCTTTCACCCCAATGGAGAGATGGGCAAGGGATGTAAATCCCAAGGCCAGGCTCTGGGTGGCGACCACTTCCACGACTTTCAGATACCGGCGCAGGCTCAACCCGGCCCCGCCATAGGTTGAGGGAATATTTAAACCGAAAAAACCGATGGATTTCAGTTTTTCCAAAAGTTCAGGACTCAGACCGCTGTCGGCTTCCAGCTGCCGGGGTGGATACTGTTGGCTGATTTTATGATAGTGTTCGATAAAATCACGCGTGAGCGTATTGTCTGCTGAATCCATGAATCCATGAAATATATCTTTGTTCAAATGCCCAAAATAAATATCTGCCAGAAAATTGTTAAACTGCATCATCGATACCTCCATCATTTCACAAGGTCGGGGTGGCTGTTGCTTTTAACACCTAAAAGACGGCTGGGTGGCGTTTCTTTAAGGTAACTCCATCAGCGATTCGAATTGAAGTCCCAGATACCGAAACAGTGGTCAATCGGATTTTAATATTATGTCGTTTGATATGAGATAAACATTACATGCGGGCATTTATTTCTTGAACGCACCAATGGAGGGGGATCGTTATATCGATGGCCCCCTCGTTTTTCCGATGGTAAAGAACAAAGAAAAAAATGGGATTATTCCGGGAATTTGATGGTAATCTTTTCTTTGTCGTTTTTTGCTTTGAACTTTATCTTAAGCTCTACGCTATCGTTTCGAATACCCAAGGAAAGCGTTGTTTTCCCTTTGTCTTCTTCGATATGGGTAATTTCTCTAAGCGCATCCACAATCTTTCCCCCCACTTCCGATCCCGGAGAAGGCAGTTCGGATTCACGGTACTCGGCGACGACGCGTACATTTCCTTCCGAAGAACGGGTGATGGTGATTTCTTCGGCATTATTGTTGACGCCGTGCAGGGCTGCAAGGGCCAGCCATTTTAGGGCGGCGTCCTCTTTATCTTCATCGTTTTTAATGATGGACATCTCTTTAAGCGGATCGCTCGTGGCATAACAGTCACACATTTCCTGAACTTTGAGATGCAAATTTCGTTTTTCTTTCATTTTGATCCTCCTTTAAAATGTTTTTCACCAGACTTGGGACAGGAGCTCACTGATATGAAGTATCATCCACCTGCCGTCTGCGGGAAGGCCGTATTGGCATAGAGATACTCCATTTTTTCCTTGTGTTTCAACTCTTCATTGGCCATTTTCAGCAATATTTCCTTAAGATCGCCTTCGCCATGCATGTTGGCCAGTTCCGTATAAAACTGGTGCGATCTTGATTCCCTGTGAGAGGCAATCAGATAGACATCTTCTCTCTTTGTTTCTGCCGTGATTTCGGGTTCTTCCAGATATTCTGATATTTTGTACTCCACAACGTCGGTCATCCTCAATGCTTCCGGACCGTAATCCCCTTCACGGTAATTCACAAGGAACGCTTTGTGTTTTTTTTCTTCTTTGGCGATGAACTCAACCGTATCTTTAATGCTCGGATCTTCCAGTTTCTTGAAGATATCCATGTAAAAGTCGTAGGCCTCCTCTTCTCTTTGAATCGCTAAATCAATGATTTCTGAAAGTTGCTTGTCCATACCTTCGCCTCCTTTTTTGAATGTTGACTTATTTACGAAACCATTAAAGATATTAGCTTAAAAATAGATACAAAACAACCTATGTCAACCGGCACTGAACCGGTATGAAATAATTATGCTAGAACCGAAGCGTTGGAATCCCAAAAAGAGGGTAATTATAATCGACATTCCCGATACCCAGTCCTAAGATACCCTGGCTGCAGAACATTTGCAAAGAATCGTAGAAATCACTGAAATCATGCGGTGCTATGTCATAATCCGCAAATGCCATAAAGGGAATTTTCCTGTTGTTCATCAAATTTTGAAAATGGGTGTGGGTGATGCATAGAAACTGAATCCCTTCCGGCCCAAAGCAGGTATCTTTATCAAGTCTCATTTACAAATCCGGGAAGGATCGTATTTAAACGTGATGCAGATTCTGGATAAACATCAACGGATGCCAATCTGCCGATAACTGTTTGCCGATTTAGGCCGCCGAGAATTGGCCGGCGTCAATAATGGACTGGGCATATAATGAAAATGTGGAGAAGATGATGAGGCTATCAACAATACATATCAAAATCACATTTCGAATTCAACTCTGAAAAATTGACGATCGCTATTTTTCGCAAAATTAATAACCGGGATGATGCCCCAAGAAGGGACGTCATCCCGGTTAAAGAGATTCATCCGAACCGTCGGATATAGATGTAAATCTATTGCCGGCAGGGATGCCCGGATGAAGAGCCGTATCCCATCATGGGGCCGCTTCCTTTATATCCTCTGCCGTATCCATGGCCCATCATGCCGGGCCCCATAAATCCTCCACCCAAGTTGGGATTGATTTTTTTCATTTCAATCAAATGCGCAATTCGCTTTTGATCGATTTGTGCACTGAGATCGGATATTTCTTTTTGGATGTTTACGGCATTTTTGGCGTCAGGATTCTTTTTAGCAAATTCGCTTTCCATGGCAAGTCTCTTTTGATAAATTTTTCGTCTCAAATCCTCGGTCGATTTGAAAAACGCCTCGCGTTGTTCATCCATTTTTTGGATCTCTTCATCACTCAGATCACCCGTCATGTATCCATAGCCGGGACATCCATAACCGCCATGATACCGTCCAGGTCCATGGTGACCCTGTCCCTTGTAATGTCTGCCGTATCCCATTCCTCCATCGGCAACTGCATATACACCGAATCCCATAACAGTAAATACCGTCAGAATAACGAGTATTTTGCTTGCAATATGTTTCATTTTTTTATACCTCCTCTATTTAATTTTGCGTTGGCATTGCTTTGATGTTCTATAAAAGCAAATCATATGCCACAATCACGACTTAAAAATATATTTGAAATAACATTCTGTTAATACTATAATAATTGATAAAAAAACTTTTTTATAGCATCATAAATACGGTTGTTTAATCCAATCAATATTAAACAGTGGCTATTAAATATCCAGGCCGGTCGTATTTTTTTGGATTCAAGTGGCTATTATATATCCATTTTATCCAATTGTCTGCACCTAAAAAAGCTTGATACATTGTGATATTATACATGAAGAATATACATTGCTGGACCAAAGTCAACTCAGCCCGATTCGAGGCAAATTTTGACTCAGCCTTGCCTGTTACGGTTGTTAATAAAAAAATGAGGATAATTGTATGACTAAATTTTTTGTAAACGATGCCAATCAATCAACGATCGTCTGTCCCAAATGCGGCTTTTCGAAAACGATGGACACATCAAATTATAAAGAGACTCAAAAGCGGTTAAAGGCCAATTGCAAATGCGGCGAAGTCTTTAAGTTCACGCTCGAATTTCGAAAACATTACAGAAAAGACGTCAAATTGCCCGGTGAATACACTATCCAGCAAAGCGGAGAGAAAGGAGAGGTCATCGTTCAAAACCTATCACTGACTGGTATCCAGTTTGCAAGTCTTAGACCGCATCAAATTTTCACAGATGATACGCTGGAACTGAAATTTAACCTGGACAACCCAGCGCGAACAGAAGTCCGAAGATCCGCAAAGGTCATGTGGGTCAGGGATCGCGATGTCGGCGCTCAGTACATCGAACCGAAATTATTTGAAAGGGATTTGTCCTTTTATTTGAGATGATAAATTAACGTCTCGGACTTTTAATCCGAAATATATCATTGCAACCTTTTCCATTTATATGCTTGAAATAATTTATGAACGAAGTTATCTATGATATTCTTCAGACATCCAGTTTCCGGCAAAGTAACAAGCGATATCGAATACCTTCGGAATCTGTAATAAATATGTAAATCTTGCGGATTGACTGTCTGATTTGTTTTTGATAACTATTAAACAGGCAATCAAAGACCTGAATTTTGCAAGTGCTGAGTTTGCCGCATATGCAAGATTCAGGAAAGATGGCATTCCGATTGCGGTACTGCAAAGAGCCGGAATCCATAATCTGATTCAGGTTATATTAGGCAGATCTCCTGGGGACCAAGATTTGTGAAGCTGACGATTTATAAAAAAATGATGCTTGGTTTCGGTGCCATCATCGTTATTATGATTATCGCCAGCACCTATATATTGCTCAAGCTGAACGATGTTTCGAATTCTGCCGAAACGACCCTTACTGCCAATGTTAAAGCGGTGGACCTTGCCAAACAACTCCAGGATATTCTCCACGAGGAAAACGTAGATGCTCAGAAATACCTTATTTCTCAAGATGAGACCTATTTTTCTTTATTCATTGCGAGCAGTCGTCGATTTGAGGGTTATTTAAATATATTGCTTCATGCCCAATCGGATGAATCATGGCGTTCCGTTATAAACAACATGCGTCGAACCCATGAAACGTTTGTTGCCGGAGTGCAGAACGTTAGAAATCTCAAAAATTCAAAAGACAATTTGGAACGAAACAACTTGAGAATGGGCTCCATGGAAACCTTGAACAGGTCCCTTGATCATCTTATCAACATCAATCGGGGATCCATCGAGAATGCGATGTCAAAGATGAAGGCAACGACAACCCGTTCCGCCCAAATAGCATTGTTATTGATCATCGGGACAGTGCTGGTTGCTGTTTTGGCGGCTTTCATTATTACCCGCACCATCACCAGACCCATCGACGACCTGATACGAGGAACCCAGCAGATTGCACGTCGTAATTTTAAGCAGGTCCAAGTCTCTTCCAATG
>CAJIBH010000323.1_pt1 | contig 14432 bp, 9 predicted proteins | sample 9199311 | NCBI WGS metagenome assembly CAJIBH01 (sample SAMEA7708295, study PRJEB35096) | sediment metagenome | biome: marine neritic benthic zone biome [ENVO:01000025]; feature: sediment [ENVO:00002007]; material: shallow marine sediment [ENVO:03000034] sea grass bed [ENVO_01000059] ... | reverse complement strand
GTGCTCTTTTATGAGGTCAACAATAGCCTGCTGGGTTTCTGTGGAACAGGTAAACATAAAATTGGTGGCAAACACCACATGGGGAAGTTGTTTAACGTCTTCCAAAACATTCTGTATATCCACAACACCGGCGATGTTGGTGCCGCAATGGCACACCAGAACGCCCACTCTCGGGACTGCCTCAATGGGCTTTTCTTCCAGCGGTTCTTCCACCGCCGTTTCAGTGTGCCTGGCTTCACTGATGAGGATGGAGGCTTCGGCTGCCGCTGCACCGGCCTGGATCACCGTTTCGGGAATGTCTTTGGGTGATTCGATGCCGCCGCAGACAAATACACCCGGCCGGGACGTTGAAACCGGTTCATCGAATTCAGTGGTTAAAAATCCATAAGGGTTCGCAACCAACCCCAACTGTTTTGAAAGGTTGATAAATCCCTCCGATGGTTTGAAACCGCTCGATAAAACCACCAGATCATATTCTTCTTCTTTTTTTCCATCGAGGTGATGATCAAATGTCTCGATAATCAGATTGGCATTTTCAGGATTTAGATATACTTGAGAAATCATGGATCGCCGGGAACGCACACTGTGACTCAAACGCGCACGATCCACATAATCGTCAAATCCTTTTCCATGGGCCCGTAGATCCATGAAGTAAATGGTGGTTTGGGTATCCGGTTCATGGGTGCGGGTCAAAACAGCCTGTTTGGCGGCATGCATACAGCAGACCGAAGAGCAAAAGGGGCGGTTTCGGGCCTCATCCCGAGACATGACACACTGAATCCATGCGACGTTTCGAGGAACTTTTCCATCGGACGGCCTTTTGAGATGTCCCTCATATGGGCCGGTGGCCGACAACATTCTTTCATATTGCAGAGACGTAACAACATTTTGATATCTTCCGTAACCAAACTCTCCCTCTTCGGCGGTCAACGCCGGTTCGAAACCGGTTGAGATCACCACTGCACCGGCATGGATTTGTAGACGCTCCGGCTTTTGATCGTATTCTACGGCATCCACCGGACATATTTTTTGGCACACACCACATTTTCCTTTAGTTAAATAAAGGCAATGTTCGGCATCTATGGCATATTTTAACGGAACCGCCTGGGGAAAGGTTAAAAACGCCGCCTTTCGCATCCCCAGTTCTCCGTTAAAGGGGTCCGGTACTTTTTTTGGACATTTTTCAGCGCACTTGCCGCAGGTAATGCATTTTTCTTCATTGATATACCTGGAAAGTTTTTCAACCTGTGCGGTGAATCGTCCGGGGTCTCCGGTGAGCTTAAGAATACGACTTTGGGTCAGAATTTCGATATTCCCATGTCCGGCCACCTGGACCAGTTTGGGGGAAAACATGCAGGTAGAGCAGTCATTGGTGGGAAAGGTTTTGTCCAGCTGAGCCATTGTTCCGCCCAGTGTGGGTGATTTTTCGATAAGATAGACGTAAAAACCGGTATCCGCAAGATCGAGGGCACACTGAATGCCGCCGATACCGCCGCCGACAACAATGACTTTTCCCACCGGATTTTTAAGATGAAATTCCATAATGATCACAGAAGGCTTTTCTTTTTTAACATGGGAACAGGATTTGTAAAATGCATTTTAAACCATTTCGGATTTCCCCTGTCGCTGAAACTCAACCGGAGGAGTTCAGTAAAATAAAATATTGGAATCGGCCTTTCCAAGCGATCTTTCTGGATCATATCGAGATTCGACTGGCACAGCGGACAAGACACAACAATGGCTTCCGCCCCGGACTGTCGTGCTTTATCCAAAAGTCTTTTTGTCAAAGAGTCTCCAATTTCCTTGCGAGCAATACCGATGCTGGCACCGCAGCAGGTTGCTTTATAAGACCAGTCGATCACCTGGGCGCCGGTGGCTGCCGAGAGGCGATCCAATGTTTGAGGGTTTTCATAATCCGTATAACCGGTAATTCTCGGCGGCCGCACCATCTGACAGCCGTAATAACAGACCAGTCTCAAACCGTTTAACGGTTTTAAAACCCGTTTTTCGATCTGTTTGATCATGGCCGGTTCCGCCAGAAAACGCGTCATATCATGAATCTTTAGATCACCGGTCACCGGCCACGGAATATCCAAAACTCTTTTTTGTATCATCTGCTGGGAAAACCGGAGACGATTAAAACAGTTGGCACAGCAAGATACGATATCGAGCCCCATTTGCTCCGCAGCAGACAGATTCCGTGCCGGCAAAATGACCGACATGGCCTCGCTGAGACTGTGGGCAGCCGTAGCGCCGCAACAGGACCAGTCGTCGATTTCAACCAGATCGATATCCAGTGCTTGAAACACCGCATCAATGGATCGGGCATAGTCCATGGCCATGCCTTCCAAAGAACAGCCGGGATAAAAAGACAGTTTCATCAAATAATTTCTCCGCGGGCCTGGCTATAGGCTTTTTGAATGTCCTTGATGGTTTTTGATCTAGATGTAAAAGGTTTCAATCTTCCTTTTTTCAAAAGGGTCAACGCCAATATAAGCTCCTCTTTAAAGCTTCCGCTTTTTATTTTTTCATGCAATATATTCGGCTTTAAGTAATAAGCGTTCATCAACCGGAATTCGTTAACCCTGCCGGACTTTCTCAGGACTTCCAGAAAGGTCTGATGAAATACGGCAAGGTTCTTTTCTTTTGGTGTGATGGACGAGTGTGCCGCAATGTTTCTCAAATGATTAATGACTTCCGCAACACCCACTTCATTGGGGCAATAAGTGGTACACATTTCACAGGACAGACATACCCATATAGTCGACGACTTCAACAGATCTTCGCGCCATCCTAGTTGAACGTAACGCATGGCTTGGTGAGGTTTGATGTCCATAAAATGGCTGACCGGACAGGCATTGGTACAGCGCTCGCATTGGTAACATGCCGAAATATTCGCACCGGTCTCCCCTTGGATTCTGTTCAGAAAATAATCTCCTCTGTCGCCGATTTTTTTTCTTTCTTTCTCAGGATTGGATTCGATGACCTTCTTTTGACCTGCAACAAGAGTATCCATTGTTTTACCTTTTTTAAATTACCAATGCCGATTTAGAAATAATGGGCAACGGCTTATCGGTCTTTCTATATTAAACGGCAATCTAAAATCTTTTCGCATCAGATGACCGCCGATAGAAAATGTGACACAACGTGGTATACTCTGTCAACAAAAAAAATGCGCTGATAATGCGTGAGGATTTTTATTTAAGGTTCTGCTGATACAATGTGACATGATTATTGCATCTCCAGAAAGGTTGTGATAACTTTATAAATTAGTTTAAAGAATACCTCTTTATAGTTTTAAAGGTCATCACGCAAACCAAAATCAACTTTGAACCAAATTTGCCGTATGACAATAATATGTTAAATAGAATACCATGTCTTGATTCTGCTCTGCTTGTCCGATTGAAGTATAACATACTTGAATCCTGCAATAATGAATAGGATGTTAAGGATTTATATAAATGCCGGATAGAAAATCCTCAGTCGTTAATATTGGCCTTGTTGGCGGGGGAAATCTCTGCAAAGACGTTTTGGAAAAGACGACGTTTGATTTGGCTTACGAAAATGTCAGCGCGCCTGTTTTGGCCGTTGCAGATCCTTATTCCGGTTCTCCGGGAATGGTTCTGGCGGAAGAATTTGGCCTGTTAACATTTAGTGACTACCACGATCTGTACGATCGTCGTTACAACATACACCTTATAATCATCCTAACTCCGGATGAGAATATTTTGGAAGACATTCTCGCCTCCAGGCCTCCTCGAATCCGAATCATGGCTTACGATGTCTTTAATGTCTTCTGGAGAGCACTTCATGCTGAAGAGCACAAGTTAAGAAAGAGAAATGAAGAAGTAGAAACCATTTTAAACGCTATTCAAGACTATATTATGGTTATCACGCCCAATATGGATATTGTAGAAGTCAATGATGCATATCTTAAGAGGATGCGATATTCACGTGAAGACGTTATTGGAAGAAAGTGTCATGAAATCTATCAGCAATTGATCTATCCGTGTGATGAATCCGAAATTGATTGTCCGCTGAACGAGGTTATACGAAACAAAAGACCTTGCCGTCAAATTCGGACCCGGGTGGACCCTGATGGAGATCCTCTCCATATAGAGGTCAGTGTCTATCCTGTCTGGGAAAAAGACGGCAGGATTTCAAAATTTATCCATATAAGCAGGGATATTACCAAACAAAAATTGGAAGAGGAAGAAATTACTCGACGTCTCGAGGGTATGGTAGAAGAACGAACACGTCAATTAAAAGAAACCCATGATAAACTTCTTCATCAAGATAAAATGTCCTCCTTGGGAAAGTTGTCTGCTTCCGTTGTTCATGAAATAAATAATCCTATTGCGGGCATACTTAACCTTACCATGCTCATCAAACGAATTGTTGAAGAAGGGTCGGTCGGGCAGAAAAAAGATCTTGAAACGTTTCTTTATTATTTGAGCCTCATGGAGACGGAAACCCGGCGAATCAGCCGGATCGTCACAAACCTGCTCGCCTTTTCCAGAGAATCCGGGATGGAGTTTAAAAAGGTTGATATCAACCGGCTCATCGAAAAAACGCTTTTTATAAATGCGAATCTTCTTAAGCTAAACGGTGTAAAAATTGAAAAATCTTACTATCAAAAGCTGCCTGAAATCATCGGATCAGAAGATCATCTTCAACAAGTCTTTATGAATATCATTTCAAATGCTGCTGAAAGCATCGAAGCGGATAAAGGCGGTGTTTTGAGTGTAAAAACCCGATACCTGAAAAAATCCAAAAGGGTTTCCATCAGTTTTGAAGACACCGGCATTGCTATTTCAAAGGAAGATGTTTCAAAAATTTTCGAGCCCTTTTTCACGACCAAAAAAAAGGGTAAGGGTGTCGGGCTTGGCCTATCCGTGGCATACGGTTTGGTCAGAGAACATGGCGGCACTATCTTTGTGAAACCCGGTGAAGTAAAAGGTAATAACTTTACTGTCAGACTTCCCTTGAAACAATCAACTGTTAACCTTGATCAACATGGAGGGTTCCATGGATAAAACCAAAATCCTTATCGTTGATGACGAGATGATCATGCGAGAGTCTTTGGCCGGTTGGCTGGAACGAGACGGCCATGAAGTTGTTTCGGCTGCCAGTGGCGAAGACGCAATAAAGATATTACAAAACTCCCGCTTTGATATCCTTCTGGTTGATATCAAAATGGAGGGAATAAGCGGTCTTGAAGTTCTCAAGCTGGTCAAGGAAAGTGATCCGGATGTGGCTGTGGTCATGATTACCGCATACGGATCCATCTCCACCGCCATTGAGGCCATGAAAAACGGGGCTTACGATTATCTTCTTAAACCATTTGATCCTGATGCATTGGGTGTGCTTATTGACAAGATCATTGAACATCAGGCTCAAGTTAGAGAAAATATTTTTTTGAGAGAACAATACAAGGACCGTACCCGTTTCGAAAGCATGATCGGTCAGTCCAGAGCAATGCAGGAAATTTTTGACCTGATAGAAGATGTGGCACCCATGGAATCTACTGTACTGATTTCCGGTGAAACCGGAACCGGTAAGGGATTGGCGGCGAAAGCAATTCACACAAAAAGTTCCAGAGCTAACGGTCCCTTTGTCGTTGTTAACTGTGGTGCCATACCGAGCCACATAATGGAAAGTGAATTGTTCGGTCATCAAAAGGGCGCATTTACGGACGCTAAAGAAACAAAAAAAGGACGGTTGGAAATGGCCCACGGCGGCACGCTTTTTTTGGATGAGATCGGTGAAATAAGTATGAGAATGCAAATAGATTTATTGCATGTGCTGGAAGACCGCGTATTTTATCGCGTCGGCGGTACACAACCCCTCGAAGCATATTTCAGGGTCATTGCCGCCACCAACAGAAACGTTGAAGACGCCATTAAGGACGGAATACTTCGAGAAGACCTTTACTACCGGCTGAATGTAATCTCTTTTCAGATGCCCCCTTTAAGAGAGCGTAAAGAAGATATTCCGCTTCTTGCCGAACATTTTCTTCATCGTTTTTCACAGGAAACCAACAAGCCGATGGAAAAAATCAGTCGCGAGGCCATAGACGAGATGATGCTTTACGAGTGGCCCGGTAACGTTAGAGAACTGGAAAATGCCATTGAACGCGCAGTGGTCGTCGGTAAAAGCCACACCATCATGCCTGAAGATTTACCTATTTTTTGCCATGAAGATATTCAACCTTACCAAAACAACTCCCTCAGAGAAGTTGAAAAACATCACATCTGTGAAATACTCCGTGAATATCAATGGAATATTACGAAAAGTTCTCAAATATTGGGCATCGATCGCTCCACGCTTTACAGCAAAATTAAGCGTTATAAAATCAGCAAACCAGCATAATATATTGGATATTTTCATATGAACCTAAATGGTGATGGCGGCAAATTTTCTCATGCGTGTTAAATGGCTAAAAACCACGACTCGAATAAATTACAAGAACACATCATAATTTCTCCCATAGGAAATCTTGATCCCAAACTTATCAAAATAGTTGGTCAGGAAGTCCACCGGATTTTAGGTTACAGATCCCGGACCAAATCAGTCCTGCAGGATGTTGATTTTGCATTCGATTCAAACCGAAACCAGCACTATTCCACCCCAATTCTGCAAAAACTGGCCGACTTAACACCTTCTCACACTGTCAAGATACTCGCGATTAGCAGAGTAGACCTTTTTATACCCATTCTGACACATGTGTATGGGGAAGCTCAATTGGGCGGAAAAGCATGCATTATCTCGACCCATCGTCTTAACGAAGGCCTTGGAGCGGTTATTTCGGAAGTTTTCATCCAACGGGTCGTAAAGGAGGCTATTCACGAACTGGGGCACACGTTCAATCTACGTCACTGTAAGGATCATTCCTGCTGCATGCATTATTGCCGAACAATTAAAGATGTGGATCGAAAATCAGACCAACTTTGCCGTTATTGCAAAGTCCTTTTGGAAGATAATATAAATAGGATGACGAAAAAATAATCCACCCTCTTTAAAAAAATATCCGGTTTCGGTTCCATAATCTAAGTGTGAAGAAAAAGTCTTACAAGGCGATTCCAACCAACTTGGGGGATATGTCCATAGATGTCTGTTCCCAATTGGCCGCCATCAGCTGCCAGGGGGCCTGCTTCATCCTCTATTACTTGATATAGGCGATCAATTTCTTCTTTATAAAAATCTTTTGTTTCGCTGCCAATCATTAGAGAGAACAAATCTTTACGAAGATTTTTAGAATGTGCCCTTAAAATCCAGCCATCCGCGTAGGGATCTTGATTGGCAAGGCTTCCATCAGTTCTTACATTGGAGTTAATGGCAGTAACAACACCACTTATGGGTGAGAGTATCTTTGCACGGTTAGCCCCCCGGCTCAATGTAATATCAGTTGAGTTTTGTTCTAAAGTCTTTCCGAATATGGGAGCCTCAATGCGATCAAGCGGACCCAGCATGCGCAGAGCAAAATCATCCAAGCCGATTCGAACATCAGAACCTTCTTCCACTTTTACCCATGTATGACCTTTATGGAGATAAAATCCGTGTGGAATCTTAATGCCTTCGATATCGATGAGATCCACCGGCCTGACCACGGCATGAACAGTGTATTGATCATCAAAATATTGATCAAATTCACAATCTTTACACCTATATTCTCTGTTGCACGCCTTGAAATCGATGCGCCCTTTCATATGGTGGAGACATGGACGTTTCAATGGTGGCCGCTTATTTAACTTATCTTTCCAGAAGACAATTTGACCTTTTTTCCCCTTAGGGGTTTTACCTTGTTTGACGAGTTTATCATTTTCAAAACACACACGCCTTAAGGTCCTGTCAAAATGGCAAATATGGCAACTATAATCACTCAAACAATATTTTCGTTGAACGACTTCTGCCTGCATCCAAATGCACGGCGCCTGTTTTATTTTCAATTGATGTTTAAAACGGATGGAGTCCATTTCAACCTACCTCGTTATGACCGTTCGGTGTAAATTTTTCCTCAACATTCTATATGGATTACAAGAAATCCGGTGTATGCCGGATTTCTCTTTAGATGTAGCATTTCCAGACAACAACATTATGTCTTAAGAAAGGTTTTCGTTAAGGTTTCCCATCTCAGACCCGGAAGATTTCCATAGATATCATCTTGAAAATAACCGCCATCAGCTGCCAATGGGCCCGCAACCTCTTCTATCATTTCTTCTAGGCTGCTGATTTCATTATTAATCCAGTCAAAGCTCTCCGTAGATGCCATAAGTTTTTTAACCGTTTTTTTGACATCCGGAGTTCGTACCATGAAAAGCCAGCCATCACCATATGGCTCTCGATTGGCAATCTCAGGATTTTCTCTAACTTTTGAATTAACCTCAACAATGACCCCTCCCACAGGAGAAAGAATGTCTGCCTGATTGTTCTTACGTCGAAGTCCCCATCCGATACTATCCGGGTCCAGTTCTTTCCCCATAAGGGGAAGATCAAAACCATCGGCCTTGCCCAAGAGTTTTAGGGAAAAGTCATCCAGACCGACTCGAACGCATCCACCGCTTTCAACACGTGCCCAGGTATGCCCGTTATGAAAAAAATAATCCACTGGTACGTCGAAACCTTTGACATGTTGTATTTCATAGGGGATGCTTCCGGTTTTTGTTGTCCAAACTTCCTCGAAAAACTGATCGAAATCGCACTTTGAACAATTATAATTAAGACCACACATTCTACTCTCAATGCGGTGTGTGAGACTATGCCGGCAAGTCCTTTCTCTGCCTGGTCTTTTCCGCATGGCATCCTGCCAACTGATCTGTTTATCTTTTTCCACTTGCTTCATCATGCCAAGGTCATATTTGCAGGTGTTACAATCATAAAAATTGTTACAATTTTTATATTTTACAACCCCGGCCTGCATCCAGATACAAGGATTTTCTATTTTGGCCTCCTTGTCCGGTTTAAACATCCAGACCTGTCCTCCAAAGACAGCTCCGATCTCAGATTCTTTTCCCAGATCCTGCCGACTGCCTCTTCGATATGAAGCACCATAACCAAACCGCCTTTTCTGATTTTTTCCCATTTTTTCTGTCATTTCTTTTGCTCCTTTGTTTTATGTTTTGACATATTATGAGCAAGGTACATGCCAGGCAAAACAACAATCCCAAGACACGCGAATATCCAATTAATATTATTACATATTTTATGATGGAACAATGGGGTGCTTGGATTAGGTCATGGATTTATTGTGTAGAAATACGCCACAGCTTGGTTGGTGCAGATGTTATTTTTTACAGCCATTACAACTTTATATCTTTTATTAACAAGGAGTTATAGCTGTGTTGATTTTTTCCACAATCAAATTCGTATTTTTCAACAGTATACAATCTGTGAACTTAAACCGGATTTCACCAAAGGACACCCGGGTAAAGAAACAGTTTTATTCCACAATTTCTCTTCGGATCGGAATATAGATCTTTTCAAATCAATAGACTTAAATGACATTACATAATCGCTGCCAGGACCTCGCAGGACCGGCATAATTTCATCTTTTCTTTCCATTTCTCATGTGCTGTGCCGCAGCAAATGGTTCCGTTAATGAACCAGCAAAACTTTCCGGCTTGAAACTCCCACGCTGGACATTCTTTTTTCTGTTTTGGGGGACATTTTTTGACAGTCCAGCACGCTTTTTGCGTTTTCATGGTGTTTCTTTTTCTGGCCATTAGAAAAAACACCTGCCTTTCCACATGGGGCGGTACGGATCGCCAACCCTGTTCATAGCTGTGTATCGCCTTAATAGAAACCCCCAATAGTTGCGCCATTTGTTTTTGGGTTTTGTTTAATTTTTTCCGAAATATTGCAAATTCTTTACTGTCCATAGAACTCTCCTTCGACGATAATAAGATGGAATTTATGATAACATCAAACCGTGAGATGCTCACACAACGTGGTATGACCTGTCAATAAAAAAATAGTGGCGATTATTACCGCCCCCTAAACTATTACACAAAATAATATTGAACCAAAGCAAAGATCAACAATATTACCTCTTAACAAAGGACGGAACACTTGAGATTAGAAGAAAGTTACTGATCCGTAATTATGAAAGAGGGGATGGAGAATAGGAAAAAGAGAGACCTTTGCAAAGAAAATCCGATAAATCCCGACATTAGGTTACTTCTGGGATGGAGCGGCAGTTCCTATAACCATGTCTTCGAAATTCATCAGTTTTTCCCGCATTTTTCCTGAGAGTTCGATGTATTTTTGACTGAGTTCATAACGGTAGTCCGTATGGATTTTGTTGATGGTGTATTGCATCTGCTTGAGTATCTTGACCTGTTTCTTCAAAAGTTTAAGCAAATATTGATAGTTCTCTTTTGAATTGTTCATCATGGCTTCGGAATATTGATTTACCAAATCACAAAAATTATGGTATTTCTCATCAAGGACCGACGCGATTTTTTCGGTTTTCAACGTGTGTTGTGTAATGGTGTAAAAGTGATGTCCGGAAATGCATAAAGAGATGGCTTCACCAAAAATGTTGGGGTGTTTGATCATGCTCCGAAGGACAAATTTGAGATATTGAAAACCGTATGGCGTCAAAAGCTGACCGCAAATGGATCTGAAAAAAATCTTTAGGTCTTTGACGTGAATTTTTCTCTGAAAATATCCGGCATACTCTATATTATCCAAAAAATGGCTGCAACGTTCAAAATAGTTTTTCAGATTGAAATCATAAATACAGGCCAGAATTTTTTTATATCCCTCTTTTAACCGGTTCGGGTCCATGATGGTTTTAAAGTTAGTGGTCATGCAGTGGGTGTTGTTGCCGAGGGACCCCTTTAAAATTCTGCCTTCCATCATCAGCCGATGATAAAGACGGGTCCCGGGAAGTGCATTTAAGAAGCCGATCATTGCTTTAGGAATGGCATTTTGTTGAATAAAGGCAATTTGCCGGTCGAAAATATCCGCTTTATCACTGTCAAATCCGATGATAAATCCTGCCATGACTTCCATTCCGTGTCGTTGAATCGTTCGAATGGAATGAGCCATATTCGCCTTTAGATTTTGTATCTTGCCGGTTTCTTCAAGTCCCTTGGGATCAGGGGTTTCAATCCCGATAAAAACCTGGTTGAATCCAGCCTCCCGCATGGCCGTCAGCAGCACCTCATCATCGCCCATATTAATACTGGCTTCGGTAAAAAAATGGTAAGGGTAACCATGCTCGATTTGCCAGGCTTTTAGCACCGGCAAAAGTTCGGTCTTAACCCGTTTCTTGTTGCCGATGAAGTTGTCATCAACAAGAAACACCGGCCCCCGCCACCCATGATCATAAAGGGAATCCAGTTCTCGCAAGAGCGTATCGGCAGATTTTAAACGTGGCTTGTTGCCATAGATGGTCCAGATATCACAGAACTCACAGTGAAAGGGACAGCCTCTGGAATACTGGATGGCCATGGAACCATATGCGTCAATATCTAAAAGATCGAACCGCGGGACCGGCAGATTGGAGATATCCGGATAAGACGGTTTCGGATAAATAGGTTTTGCGATACCGTTTTCCAGATCCTGTAAAAAATCCGACAAGGTTTGATCAACTTCTCCCAAGAGAAAATGGTCGACGCCGGTGATGTCCTTATAATTTGACGTCGGAAAGGGGCCCCCTGCAACTATGATTTTGTCATACCGTCTGCAGCGTCGAATCACCGCTTTCATGGAATCCTGTTGAACAATCATGGCGGAAATAAATACCGCATCCGCCCATTGAATATCGCTATCGTTTAAAGGCGCAACATTCAAGTCAATCAGCTTCAGGTTATACGTATCCGGGAAAAGGGCGGCGATGCTCAGAAGCCCCAGCGGCGGCATGGCGCTTTTTTTTCGGACAAATTTCAGTGCACACTTAAAACTCCAGTACGTATTGCTTGGGACTTTGGGATATACAAAAAGGATGTTTTGATATTTGGCCATGGTGTTAAATCCTCTTTTTCTGATGAAGGCTTTATGTCTGGTCGCTCGGCTTTATAGGATGACCTGAAGAAAATATGAATCCATCAAATGACCACCCTTATTTCTTATAGTTATTATGATTAAATTTCAAGAAAATTTAACAAGTTATTAAATAAATTTATCATAAAAATATTCCCCGGCCTGCTTTTCTGTAACTGTGTTGCTGAAAATTAATGTTGCGAAATTTGAATTAATAGAAAAAGTTTCGGTTATTTACAATCGCTTCAAAAAAGACTATCATAAAAAGTTGTTCAAAAATTTTCGTCTCCGTATTCTTTTAATCCCGGAGGATAACTGCTCAGCTTTTTTGAACAGACATAAAAAATCATGAAAATAATAGACACCCTTAAACAGCTCAATTTGGCTGATCCGGAACTGTTTCAAGCGGTCAAAACATCGTTGGATCATAAAACCGTTCCCGTGTCGAAAGAAGATGTGGTCATTTTGGTGGAAGAGATACTTTGGGCGTTGTCCATGGAGATATCCTTCGGTCAGTCTGTAGCCAAAGGATATGTGGATCTTATTGGAGAAGCGAGTTCGGAAAAATATTATCGCTATAGGGAACTCATCCGTCGCTTCGGTCAAAAAGGACCGACATTGGGACGCATGATGGCCGAACATCTTGTGCCGGTATTAAAACACGGTGATTCCAAATTGTTAAAGCGTTTCCTGAAAACTTTAATGCTTATGCAAAGTAAGGGAACCTACACCTTGAAAGATCCCCTTGACGAACTGTCGAAATTATTAAACGAGAAGGACTTTGACTCCGCATGTGCGTATATTGATCTTCTCGGCGACACGTTTTCAGGGGAAATGTCCTATGTTCAGTGCCAGAATTTTGCATATAATATCCCCCGTGCCATACGATCTTTTTCTATATCAAGGCGGGCCTGGCAAATCAAACAGCTTCATCGGGTGATAAAGGCCGATCATCGCCTGTTCGATCCTTTTTTGATTTGGATGAAAAAAGGGTTGTATCTGCTATCCCGCAACGCTCTGGACGATTTTGTTTCCCTAACATTAAACAAATTAAATCAAAGATTTAAACTGGCATCAAAATTTTTATCGCTGGAATCGAAACTCGGTATCGACACATATTCGGACATGCAGATAACGGTTCCGCTTTCCGAAGTTCGGCAACAGCTAAACAGCTACCTGCGGGCACGTACCAGCCTGTCAATATCCGTAAAATCACTGTCTGATTTGCCGGATCCAATGTGCAAGGCCCATGGCCAAGAAACCTTCGTCTGTTCAGATGGTAAATTTATTTATCTTCCCGATGAAATAAGTAAGTTTTTCACAAAAGACGAAAATAAAAAACTATATAAATGCCTTACACGGCTCGAGGCCGGACTCTATGAATTCGGTACCTTTGACTTTGACCTGGAAAAAGCAACAGAAAAACACCTAAGATTTGAAGGAATTAAGGATCCAAGTTGCGAGTTGGATGCCAATTTAAATAAAGAACATATTTCTGATCTGAAGCGTTTTTTCTTGTTATTTCCAATTCCGGAGTTGGCAGACGACCTTTTTACCACTTTCGAGCACGGTCGCATACGTTTTCTGCTCTGCAGACAGTATCCGGGGCTTATCCGACAGACCTTGCCCGTGCTTCAACAAGAGGCACTGGATATGATCAAACATAAAGAACATCAGGATGCCGTTTTTCTGTTGTATCTCAAGATCGCTCTCGATGTTACCATTCAACAATATACTAATTTAGATGAAAAAACAGCAGTGTTTATAAAACAGGTAGAAAAACATTTTAAAACGGCAATGGCTGCGGACCATTCGGTAGAAACCTGTGCCGAACTGGTGTACATGACTTATCCATATGTTGAGATGCTTTTAAAAGCCTCCGAACTACCCGAAAAATTGGAAGAAATTTACAGCTCCATTTCAACGCCATTTGGATGGAGAGTACGACCCGATCTTTTTTTTATGTCCCACCGTATTTTTGAGCAAATGGCAGCAACATTGAGTGTTCAACTGGTTAAAAAGGGATATAAGGTTTACAAATCGGATATTCGTCGAAAATTGATAACCAATAAGGGTATGATTTCCCATGAGGATATTAAATCGATCCTGCTCGACAACCAAAACACTAAAAACGAGGATGTGCCGAAACGTGAAATATCCATGGATCTATCATGGCTGAATCTTTCTCAATTGCTGAACATTAGAGTCCCCACACCTTTGAGCAGTGGTGATGATAACGGGCCTGTTTTTTGGTACAAAGAATGGGACTGCAACTTGCACGATTATCTCTCAACCCACGTAAGGGTGCTGGACAAATCAATGCCCCAATTCTCGGATGACTTTTATATCAGCACCCTAAAGCAGCACCATGATCTGGTTCAAAATATTCGTTATGCCTTTGAACTGTTAAGGCCGGAAGGGCTCATACGATTGAGACAATGGGT
>CAJIBH010000268.1_pt1 | contig 14580 bp, 13 predicted proteins | sample 9199311 | NCBI WGS metagenome assembly CAJIBH01 (sample SAMEA7708295, study PRJEB35096) | sediment metagenome | biome: marine neritic benthic zone biome [ENVO:01000025]; feature: sediment [ENVO:00002007]; material: shallow marine sediment [ENVO:03000034] sea grass bed [ENVO_01000059] ... | reverse complement strand
GAAATCATCAAGAAGACGAACCAATCTGTAACTTTGGAACATCTCCATTATGATAAAGACGGAAGCCCGAAAAATATTGAACTTCATGCCCATCCTGTTTTGGACAGCAATGGTAATGTTTCCCAGATAATTGAATATTCCATTGACATCACCGACCGCAAGCAGGCGGAGGATGAGCTGCGTGAATCACAACGCCTCACCGAGGGGATTATTAATACGATGCCCGTAAGGGTATTCTGGAAGGACAAGAATCTCGTTTACTTGGGCTGTAACACGCTATTCGCACAAGATGCGGGATTTGCCGATCCGAAGGGCATCATCGGAAAAGATGATTACCAGATGGGTGTGGCGTGATCAGGCGGAATTGTATCGCAATGATGACCGCAAGGTCATCGAGAGCGGTGGCGCCAAGCTTCTCATCGAGGAACCCCAAACGACAGCCGAAGGGAAAACCATCACGCTTCTTACGAGCAAGATACCTCTGCGCAGTTCTACGGGGGAGATTGTCGGCGTACTCGGAACGTATATGGACATCACCCAGCGCAAACAGGCGGAGGAAGCGCTGCGGGAGGTCGAGGAGATGTATCGCACCCTTTTTGAGAGTTCCCGCGACGCGATCATGACCCTTGCTCCTCCCACATGGGTTTTCACCGCGGGCAACCCGGCGACAACGGAGTTGTTCAGGGTAAAAGACGAAGCCGAATTTATTTCATTCGGGCCGTGGCAACTTTCTCTTGAAAGACAACCCGATGGCAAGCCTTCCGATGAAAAGGCAAAGGAGATGATCGAGACCGCAATTCGTAACGGTTCGCACTTTTTCGAGTGGACGCACTGCCATTCCGACGGCACACCTTTTCCGGCCGAGATTCTTCTGACACGGATGGAACTGAGAGACCAGGTGTCTCTTCAAGCCACTGTTCGCGAAATAACTGAGCGCAAACGGATCGAAGAGGAACGAGAAAAATTGATCCGTGAACTCCAAAAAGCTATGGCAGAAGTAAAGACTCTAACTGGGCTGTTACCTATTTGCGCTCACTGTAAAAATGTCCGGGATGACAAAGGTTATTGGAAAAAAAATCGAAAGTTATATCCATCAACATTCCGGAGTTCAATTTAGCCATGGTATTTGTGAAGAATGTTTAGAAAAATATTATCCGGATATGGACCTTTATGAGGACTGAGCTGTCATAAGACGAAGATGTTTTTACAATATAGCTTCACGAGATTTACTTAACTTGACAACTCCGCCTCTTCAACTCTCTTTAGGTAAATTATTCTTCGGCTTCTCTAATATATTTCCTTTCCAGCAATCCGAACAATAGGTATTATCATTATAGAAATAATGACCGATAACTTTCTTATTATCACCATTACATTTATAGAGTTTTTCTTTGCAAATTGCACAATTCATTATCCCATTCTTTCTTTTGATTTTAAGAGGATAAGATGGGCTCTATTTTATTGAGGTCCGGCAGAGGATAAAGTGGAAAGAATGGATGGATAGCCGAAATGCAAAAAAAGGATTAACTCCCCAATTATTACCATTTTGACCCATGTTAATTTCTATTCTATTCACGATTGAAGCGAAAGTCAATTTATATGTGAAAAAATCATACTGAAAAGTGAAGTTTTGACTATTTGCTAAAGCATGCCAAATCAATTATATGTCAGGGCAATCGAGCAGACCATGAATAATTATTCAGAAATTCCAGCTAACTTACATAGGTCAACAATACCAATCATAATTATTGGCAAAACCCAAAACTTTACGGTTTTGATACGATGCTAAAATTCGTGATAGCTGCAATGACCTACAAGTATCAAGTACTTGATTTTTCTGTGATAACGTAATCCCGTATCACCAAGCCATAGTTGTGGCAACTACTGTAATATTAGACAAGTTTTTGATGTATTTAATGGATGTGATATTGTTTTTCGATAAGGCAAATCCTTTTTGGAAGGTTTGCCTTTTTGTTTTTTTATGGATTTTACGATATATGCAATTGGTATAGACTTACTTCAGATTATTGTTTGGTAAAACACATTGAGAAGTTAGCTAATCGACCGCCACCTTCTCATTCATCAGATCGCCGAGGCGCTTCAAATGGACCTTTTCTTCGTTCGACAAATCGAAAAAAATCTGCTTTGCCTTGTCATCAGAACTTTTCTCCGCGTATCGCATATATAAGTCCATTGCCTGGGTTTCCAGCATCATGGCAACATCGAGGATACCGACAGAGGTTTGCATGACGGGCTGGTTTTGCTCGATAAAGGTATTGGTCTCAAACCCGCCTTCCAAAATTCCAAATCCCGCACCGATTACTATCGACTGTTGATCAATAGTGCCTGGAACCAGCGAAGCATAGAGATTAAAAAGCCTTTGTCTGTGGTTATCTTCAATTTTTGCCAGCTTGCCTGCCAATTCCGAAACATCCGGGTCATCCGTTGTTTCGCCGATGCGGGTGTAAAAATCCTTCAGCCCGGTTTCCAGGGATATCAGGGACGTCCATAAATAAATAAATAACTTGAAAGTTTTCAGCCTTCATGTTAACAAGATCTCATGCCGAGATTAGCCCGCCTTGACGCGCCGGGTGTTTTGCATCACATCATCATCCGTGGAATTGAGCGTCGTAAAATATTCAGAGACGATAAAGATAAAGATAATTTGATTGATCGTTTATCCATTCTTTTGCCGGAAACCCAAACAGCATGTTATGCTTGGGCTTTCATGTCAAATCATGCACATTTTTTATTTCGAAGCGGCAGTGCCGGGATATCGACCTTGATGAGAAGGCTGCTGACCGGGTATGCGATCTATTTTAACCGAAGGTATCGTCGTCATGGACAGCTTTTTCAAAACAGATTTAAATCCATCATCTGCCAGGAGGATGTATATTTCAAAGAACTTGTTCGCTATATTCACTTGAATCCACTGCGTGCAAAGATTGTTTCAGATATTAAGGGACTTAACACGTACCCGTATAGCGGACAAAGTGTTTTGATGGGCAAAAAGAAACAAAAGTGGTGTGATGCAGAATATGTGCTTTCCTATTTTGGCAAAAAAGTTTCAGAGGCAAGAAAAAGCTATTTCTTGTATGTTAAGAAAGGTATTAATCAGGGAAGGAGGCCGGAGCTTGTCGGAGGCGGTTTAGTGCGCAGTCTTGGCGGTTGGGCAGCGGTGAAAAAATTGCGGTTAAAGGGGCAGGATCGGGTTAAAGGTGATGAGCGAATATTGGGAGACGGTGAATTTGTTACTGCCTTATTATCAGAGGCAAACGAGCAACTGGAGCGCCGCTATGAATTAAAGGGCCTTGGATATGATCTGAAAAAGATTGGTGAGAAGGTATCAAAGATATATGGGATACCGGAAGAAGAAATATATTCAAAAGGAAGACGGAAGGCTCAAGTTAAAGCAAGAGATTTGTTGTGCTATTGGGCGGTTCGAGAATTAGGGATGAGTTGTACAGATGTAGCAAAACATTTTGGAATGAGTCAGCCGGGCGTAGGATATGCTGTAAGTCGTGGCGAAAAGATAGCTAAAAAACACAAATACAAACTCCATGAATAGGTTATTTACTTGTTTATGGATGTCCCATAAGACTCTAAGGCCTCCCTAAGACCCTGTAACGGCTGCCAGATACGCCCGCTGGATGTGAGAAAAAAGGTTTTTAAGTTCCATTGCTCTGATCATTTTTTGGCGCAATTCTGTCATGTCATACCTCCTTTGATTTAGGGTTAAAACGACTCAGAGGTATTTTACATGATCAAAGCAACAAGAAATAACCTATGAGGTAGGTCGGTGAATTAGGACGGTCGGGAAGGGTTGAAGCCTATCAAGTAAGAAGGCTGCCGCGAAGCGGCTTCGTTCATCTTGCCAATATTTTGGCTGCAAACAATTTTCCAAGCATTGTGATATCTGTTTAGATTTGAGGCTTAAAAATCCTTCCATACATAGAAGGCATCCCACGCCACTAGCAAGAGTAAATAGCTGGTGATTACCATTTATTATAGGATAAAAACTTCCCGTTCATTGTAACGACAACACGATCTCCCTTAGGATCTTCCTCTTTTTTAACATCTAAAATAAAATCGATAGCACTCATGATGCCGTCACCAAATTTTTCGTGAATAATTGCCTTAAGAGGCATTCCGTAAACCTGCATAATTTCATAAAAACGATAGATCAGTGGATCAGTGGGGACTACAGGGCCTAATCCTTTCAGGGGGCATACGGTAAGAGCTTCGGCCGCATCAGGGTCAAGTCCCAGGGCAGATACAATTTTTTCAGCTTCTTCCTGAGAAGCGCTGGCCTGCCGGTAAAAAACAGCGGCTATCCAGACTTCATCACGACCCACAACAGTTTCCAAATCAGCAAAACGCAATGATTTCTCTTTTTTAGCAGCCAATAGTATTTTTGTAATTTCAGACAGTTCCATTCATACCTCCTGAGTTGATTTTAATTAAAATTTAAAATAACGACTCCAAGATTACCAAAAATCGAACTTGTCAAAACTTGTGCTTTGCTTGCCAGTATTTGGGCTATAAGATTGTTTAACAGATATAGTGATATCATAAATCCATTTCAGGTCCGTCCTTTGTTAACTCATTCCTATACTAATTAATTCAAAAGCATCAGCGCTTCTCTCACTGGTATTCTTTTTCCATTTTGGAAAGTAACCACAAAAGCTCCACTGAAACCCTTCCTTCGAAATTCCGATTGTAATGCAGATGCTGATTTTAAATCTTTTTGGTTTCCTACAGTATATTTGTATAGGCTGCTGTCTTTATATTCCCATACATTTTTTAGCCCCTTAAATTGTGGGGAATTTGTTGCAAGACGAGTGCTTGAAGAAACAATCTGGACCTTAAAAATGATCTCCTGATTTTTTGTATCTGAATCGGTGTTAACAACTTCTGAATTTATTTTTATCTTAGAAAAATCCTTATTTGATTTCGCTTGTACAACAACATCTCCTTTTGTTTTGTGTTCTTTTTCTAAAGAGTTCGTTTTTCTGATTGTTTCGTTTAGCTGTTTTCTCAATTTATCATTTTCTTTACGCTCAGACTCCAACTTTGCTTGGAGTTCTGTAATTGCTTTATTTAATTTGGCGTTTATTTCTTTCATACGTTTTTTTTCTGTCATTACTTTTTCTTTAACTCTTTCAAAGTGATATCTTGCATAATAGACAGATGGGATCAAAAAAAAGGTCAATATTGTTATTATTGATACAAGGAAAAATGATTTCCAAGCTGTTTGAAATGATCTAATTGACAAAATTAAAAAATATAAGAATAAATATAAAGCAGTTATAGCAACTACAACAATTTTCATATTGGGACTATCAGTGATAGTTTTTCCGAAAATTGAGAAATTCGGTATTGTATGATACCAAATGAGATAAACTACTAAGCTGGATATGTATCCAGCAAGTAATATAAAAAATAAAGGCATCTTTGATTTCATAACCGTATTAAATGCTTCTATTTAAAGAAGACGACAATTACGAGTCTCAACCTAAAATTTGCAGAAAGTGAAGACCTCTTGTTGAAATCATTAAAATTACAGCTTGCCATAAGTACAACCTGAAACCGAGTCCCGTTCAATACATATATCCTATTTCTTACAAAATTGCAAAAAAAGGCAAACCCAGTAAAATGAATTTTCCCCTATAAAAACGATATCACAACAATTTTTTATAGACATGATACGTGTGTTTATAGCAGAAATCAAAAGTAGGATAATAGAAAAGGCAGAACCATTTCTGACCCTGCCCTTGGAAATCCGGAGAGTGGTTGATTCAATTCATTAAGATATTACATATTTCGACATTTACTACTTGTTAAGTGACTTATTTATTCTTGTCATCATCCTTATCGTCATCATCGTCGTCATCATCGTCGTCGTCATCGTCGTCGTCATCCCCCTTCTCGACTTTGACTTTGATGATATTCTCTTCATCGTCAACTATAACTTTTATCTTATACTTCTTACCATTGGCTGTGCCTTTGAGTTTATATTCTTTGCCTATTTGCTCGGTCTCGACTTCTGCCTCTTTAAATTCGATTCCTTTAACTTTGTCTTTGGCAGAGTCTATGATTTTTTGTGGAACATCCTTTAGATTTATCTTCTTCTCTGTCCCGTCCGCATAGGCTAAAGATGATCCGGCGACAATCAATATAATGGTTGCAACAACAGCACCCAGTATTTTTTGCATTATATACCCTCCTTTTTGCTTCATTTCCCCTTCTTTTAACTAACTTTTTAATCCTGAAAAAACGACGCTCGTGTAAGAATATATTTTGAAAACTTTAGTTGATCAAGAAAGAACGAGCATGTCAAGTAAAACAATTTATATCAGTTGGCTATGGTATTTTATATTTTATCGTTCGTGCAGAACGTGCATAAATGTCGATTGATCAATTGAGAGCTTTTCAACCATAGATATTTCCTACAGATCACAGCCTCACCTAATCCTTTGATAAAAGAATAGTATTAGAAATCCCAGGAAAGCGCTTTAAGACGGCGGTGCAATTCACCTTTTCTTTTGGTATCGTCTATGCCGCAGACGACGACGGATTTTCCGGGACTGACTTATTTCCCGAACAGCGGCCGATCAAATATCACTCGTAAAAGATCATTCAAGCAAACCAAATTCAAGAAACAATTCAAACAACGAGAATCTCAAATCAAGTTCTGCCCTCCGATTCGTCGCTATTTCCTCTTGACAAGGTTTTTTTAGTGTATAATTTGCTTCTATGTAAAATCCATATGAGGCTAACAGTTTTTCTTTGAAATTTTAGTTCCCAGCGCGATCTATTCTTTAAATCAATCACTGGACCTTACCCATACCGACCTTTAATAAATTAAGGAGGAATCATGAAAAAGCCAATGGTCATTGCTCTAAGTTTAAGCATGGTCTATATATTATTCGCATGTCGCACTGTAAATTCAGGCCCGGGTGCCGGAATTACGAATCTTTCGGTTTCTATCGGCCAATCGGTTTCTAGAGCGAAAAAGGCGTACAACCACAACATGACTGTCGATGCGCTAAAAAGCGGTCAGACCGAGTACAAGGTTTATGCCGCTTCCGGTGAAGCATATACAATCAAACTGAGCGAAAAAAATGTGGAAGATATTTTAAGCGGTTCAACTGCTATTGTTCAGACCACTGAAGGTTCGATGAAAGTCAAGATCGGATCCAAACGGCCGAAACCTGTAAGGAGAAGCACAGGCTGGTAAGGATAAAGTCGCATTGATATTCTCATTAATTTTTGAGCTTATGAAAGCGAAGTTTTTCCGGCGGTTTTTGGCATTGTTTGGGTACATCATCCTCTGGAGCTTCCCTTCCGGCCTTGCCGGTGAAACTGTGACAAAAACCTCCGATTTTCTGGAAGTACTGAATGCCGATGAAGCCCGTCTGCTGCAAAATCACAGTGGTTCGGGTGCTACACTTCCGCCTGCCGGTTACTTTGGGACAGATCCGTATCAAATCGAATATCTTGATAAATATGACCGATATTTAATCATGCTGCGAAACAGCTCGGAAGTGTTGCTGTGCGACAGTAATCTCAATGTTTTGGATCGTCACTCCACCCCCAATTCTCCGGTCGCTTGGGATCTCCTTGACCATAAATGGCTGTTTATTGGCGGAGAACTCTCCTCAACCATACAGATTTATACCATCAGCGAAACCCGTCTTACACCTGTTCTGAAAATCGAGTTGGAGAATTCCGTCTCTATTCGCAACCTGGTCTATGTTGAAGCTCACAGATCCTTTTACATTCTTGATGATTTCAATCGCCGGCTTATTTGGATCCGAATGGAACCGGAATGGATGACAGAAAAAACGGTTGACTTTGAGAAACAATCATTTCCTGTAGGAGCCGGTGCGTTAAATGTTCGATCTATCGGCAACAACCTGATTATCAATCTGTTTTTAGAGCACCGGATATTGATACTGCCGTTAATTAACGGCAAGCCTGAGTTTGAGAGCGCTGCAAAGATTTCAAACACAGGACCTTTCTGGAATTTTTCGGCAGCGTTTTTCGGGCAACAATTGGTGATTGCCGCCGGGGGTGTGGAAAACCGCCCGCTGAATAGACGGGGAGGGGAGTTCGGCTATGTGGACTCTTTTCTCTACCTGTTTGCTTTGGACAAGGATTCGAGTGGTGCGTTTCGATGGAAAATCGAAAACCGATCTGATCCGAATCGATTCCGCGCAATCAATCTTTCAGAAATTGGAATTGTTACACCAAAAGCCGTCCGATTTCAGCCGTTGATCGGGAATCAAATGACACTTTGGGTTGCCGGATTCGGTGGAGATAAACTTGCTGAATATCGGCTCGACGCACTTCAACCGCATCTATTTCAAACATGGGATATCATTCCGGGAGTAACGGATTTTGTGGTTCGATCAGACCTGCCTTCTAAGACAATCGCAATGGTTTCGACGCTTTTGGATCAAGTCGCGATTCGGGATCTAAAAGAACGGCGGACACTGCGTAAGCTGAATTCTTCAATTTCCGGTTCGATAGGTCGTTCACCGGAAATTCAGATGGGAGAACTGCTTTTTTTCACGACGTTGTTGACACCGGTCAATCGAACGGCAGGTGAATTGTCCAGATTTACCTGTGAAACGTGTCACTTTGAAGGTACCATCGACGGACGGACACACTTTACCGGACGCGATGACATTCATGCGACCTCGAAAACCCTTCGGGGCTTGGCGAATAATGTCCCGTTGTTCAGCCGCGCCGGCAGTAAATCCCTCGCCTCCATGGTGGTGGCCGAATTTGAAGTGGCCAATCAGGAAAGAAAAGATATTTTTTCGGTTCGGCAATTCAACTATCCTTGGCTTTCCGAGCTGGAAAGCCTGCCGAAAGTGGTTGATCCGCTTCAGTTGCGCCGGAGCTTTCTGGCGTTTTTCACCGTATTCGAGCACCGGCCGAATCCATGGCGCTTCAAGTATAAGGCACTTGATTCAGAAGCTAAAAAGGGGCTTGACGTTTTCCGCAAACGCTGTGAAGACTGCCATCATGCTATTGAAACCACCCGAACGGCCGACGCCGTTTCTTTTGAACACTGGGAAACGTGGTTGACCGAAAACCGACTGGATCTTGTATGGGGGGCACCCTTTCTCTGTAAAACGGGAATTACGCCCTACCCTGATGTTGCCGGCACCCGGGTTCCAAGCCTGCGACGGGTTTGGCTCAAATATCCATATTTCACCAGCGGATCTTCGAAAACACTGGAAGATGTTCTGAAACGATTTCGGTATCAGGGAGCCACTGCATGGCATCAGTACGATGGGAAAAATCAGCGTAATGTCGGAATCAAGAAGCTTACCTCAGACGAAATATCCGCCTTGGAAGCACTGCTTCGATACTTTTAGGATTAGGCTAAACCTTTGTTGGGGTCACATCCTGACCAGTGATTATCCGTTGACAATTAACGATCGGTAATAATAATTTTGTATCATGGCAAGACCGTGACGAATCTAATTCGAGGGTGCTCTGTATCATGTCCTTATCGATTATACCGCTGTGCTTCGAAAGGAGAATTTAAGCATGTCAGATAAAAAGGAAAATTATTCAAGGAGAGAATTTATTAAAACCGCCGGCGGCGCCGGCATAGGATCGGTACTTTTACCCTTAACCTCTATGAAACCGGCACATGGCAGCGCTTCAACATCGCTGCCCGAACAAATGATTGTGCCAAAGCGAACATTCGGAAAAACAGGCGAAAATGTCTCTGTTCTTTCACTGGGCGGTGTACTAGGGATTTATGACCAGTTAATGTTCAGGCAGGCCTTTAAAATGGGGGTAACCTATTGGGATACGGCTGATTCATATGGAAGGGGAAAAAACGAAAAGGCCATCGGAAAATACTTTGCCAAGTTCCCGAATGATCGGAGAAAAGTGTTCCTGGTAACTAAAGCAGCTACGTCAGATCAGAAAAGATTAACCGAGAAATTAAATACCTCACTTCAAAGAATGAATACATCGTATATTGACTTGTATTTTATTCATTATGTAAGAAATGTAAAAAAGGAATTGACAAAAGACGTCAAAGCCTGGGCTGAAAAAGCCAAAGCTGAAGGAAAGATTCGTTTTTTTGGATTTAGCGCCCATAAAAATATGGAAAACAGTATGCTTGCGGCAGCAAAACTCGGATGGATCGACGGAATAATGATGAGCTATAATTACAGGCTAATGGTAAAAAGCGAAATGAAACGAGCGGTGGATGCCTGTGTTAAGGCGGGAATAGGATTGACGGCGATGAAAACGCAGGCTGCTTTCTCGGCAAATTTTTATTCTTCGATCGGATCTGAAACAGATGATGCACTAAAATTGACCGAAAATTTTTTAGAAAAAGGATATACCGCTGAACAGGCAAAACTTAAGGTGGTGTGGGAAAATCCGAATATTGCGAGCATCTGCTCGGCTATGCCGAATATAACCATCCTTCAGGCTAATGTTGCCGCAGCCGTGAATAAGAAGAATTTATCCGAGGGCGACAAAAAGCGCTTGGCACAATATGCTCGACAAACGGCTCCTTGCTACTGCACCGGCTGCGCAAATATTTGTGAATCGGCCATCGATCTTGATATTCCCATCAGCGATATAATGCGCTATTCTATGTACAATCACAGCTATGGAGATCGAGACAGGGCGCTAACGTTATTCAGTGCGATACCGGAAGATATTAAGGCAAATATTCTTAAGGCCGATTATTCCAAAGCTGAAAAATATTGTCCCCAAAACATTCAAATCGGTAAAGTTTTGAAAAAAACATATGAAGATTTGACTTAGACGGCAGCGATTTGCGTATCCCAACTTAAAATATCTGATTCAAGGAATGATGATATGCCTCCATGGCCTCTTTTTCCAACAACTGTCCCTGGCCTTGATATCTGGGTGAAAAGTGAAAAGGCGTCAACTGCTTTACACCGGCCTGGCCTGCAATGAGGCCGGCCTGCCGGGCCGTCAGGTGGCATTTTTTTTCGGCAATATCTCTATCTTCTTCTAAAAAAGACGCTTCAATAAAAAGATGGTCGGAATCTTTCACCAGTTCGACAATCTTTTCGATGTTCGATTCGTTGTACACCACATCCGCAATATATGAAATCTTCTGGCCCGGTGTTATCAGGGCAATTTGCCGTGCAAGGTCGCCTAAAACGAATATTTTTTTCTGCTGCTGTTTCCCGAAGCTAACCTCGAACGCTGAATCGGGGTTTTGATGATTAAACAGTGCCTGTTTGAATTCGTTTAGCCAGGGACCGGTTTCCAGCCCCATCTCAGCAACCGCATCTTTCACGATATTTATGTGAAATCGTTCCTCCAAGGTGAACCCGAGGCAGGGAATGCTGTGATCGAGGATCCGGGTAAACACGGAAAATGATGGTTCCTTATGAAGGGGCCCGTTAAACGGGTGTTTCACCGGCTTTGAAGCTGGAATGAATCTGTTTTGGCAAATGTAATCCTTAGTCAAAAGGTGATCGCCATGTACTTCGGTGACATGAAGGGCCAAATGATTGCTGTAGTTCTCGACGAGATTCCATGAATATCCCGCGAGTTTTCCCTCAACATTTTCTATAAAATTTTCAGGACCATACAGGTGAAGATCTTGATCACGGCCAAGGACAAGTCTCAGCAGTCTGTCAAATCCGATAAAATGATCCATATGTGTATGGGTAATAAATATATGACTGATTTTAAGAATGTCTCGGGGTGACAGAGAAATAATATCTCCGAGATCAAACATTACGGCGCGTTTTTCATAAAGAAAGGGGATAAAAAGACTTGGATCGTCAAAGGGTCCGTTCACTAACCTGGGGAGGAAGGAAGGGCGCATGGTTAGGCCAGAATTTTTATAACCTGCCGGTTGATGCACAGATATATTTCTTCATCTGAACCGTAAATATCCACAATGACCTTGTGATTGATAAGGGTTTCTATGACGAATGCGGTAATGTAAAGACTCACGACATTTGGATTTTGCACGATGTGTCTAAATGGTGCAATCTTGTAGTCGACATCAAAGTCGTCGCTGCGGCTCAATTTGTCTACACATTTTGTTATCTGCTCTTCAAGCACATTTTTATTCGTGGTTTCAACAAGATTATTCTCGACAAGTTTCATGGCAATGGCATTAGAAAGGGGTTCGATACAATCTCTCGCATTTTGTATTGCTTTTCTACGGGCATATTCTTTTGAAGACTCGATTCTCGACAATATTTTTGCTTCACGACTGCTGGGTCGAAATACTTTGGCCATAATTGTCACCTAATATCCGTTTTTATTTTATATATAAAACAAAATAATAATGCCGAGTATTGTCTATTGCAAGAAAAATTTTGAACCGCCGATATTACATTTCTTCAATGACAATTTGAGCATTTTTCCTGCCATTCCATCGGTTCCAGCGAAGACGGTATGCCATCTGATCAAAGGTGTCTTTTACAGGGATTCGGGTATCCACATTAAATTGTATTGCGTTGAATGTTTTTCCGGTCTTTCCTATCTTCTGTTCCAATACCATCTGTCTGTGATGATTACCGACACGTTTTGACGATACAATAATGACCTCTTTTGTCATAAAAAGCGGTTCACGATTTGCGATACCAAAGGGTTTCAACGATTCAAGTTCATCAATCAGTTTATCTGAAATATGAACAAAATCGAGTCTGTAATCGATGACGATTTTCGCTATAAAATCAACTGGTTTTGCCATACGGCTCACAACATTTTCAAAGTGGTTTTTAAACGGGTCTATATTTTCGGTCTTGATTTTGAGGCCTGCTGCCATTGGATGTCCGCCAAAGTTTTCAATGTTCTCGGCACAAGCCGACAACCCTTCATACAGATTGACCTCGGGAATACTCCTGGCAGATCCTTTCCCTATTCCGTCTGCTGTTGTGATCAGTACAACCGGGCGAAAATATTTTTTCATCAGTCTTGATGCAACAATCCCAAGAATCCCTAAATGCCAATCTTGATGGACCAAGACCAATGTGTTTTTTTGGAGCAGATGCGGATTTTTTTGCAGAAGATCGTAAACCTGAGTAAGCATTTTATTTTCGATATCGCGCCGTTCCAGGTTCAAGCGGTTGAGGGAATGTGCAATTTTGCGTGCCGCCTCGATTTTTTTTGCGGTTAGAAGTTCAACAGCGGTTGAAGCATGATCAATCCTGCCCGCTGAGTTTAACCTGGGGGCCAGAGAGAAAACAATATCATCGGTATCGATGGCATGTGTATTGATTTTGCAAACTTCGATCAGTGCATTCAGACCCGGACGGTGCGATGAACGGATAATGTTTAACCCTGCTTTAATAAGTATCCGGTTTTCACGGGTTAAAGGAACCATATCAGCCAAAGTGCCAAGGGCGACAAGATCGCAATAATTTTTTAGATTGGGTTCCGGACGGTCTTTCCAGAAATTTGTGTCTCGAAGCTTTGTTCTAAGGCAAATCACTAGATAAAACGCCACACCGACTCCGGCAAGATCACAGAAACCGGAAGGACAATCATTCCGCTTGGGATTTATCACTGCAACTGCAGGCGGTATCGTGTTCGATATCATGTGGTTGTCTGTAATAATGACATCAATCCCTGCTTTTCTCGCGGCTTTAACTGCATCTTGACCATCGGATCCGCAATCTACGGTGATAATGAGGTGTATTCCATTGGGCATGGCGACATCTGAAATATGGTTTTTTTTCAGACCAAAGCCTTCCGCTATTCTGTGGGGAATGTAGTAAGACACATCCGCATCGACTGAACGGAGAAATTCCAGCAGAAGGGTTGTGGCGGTAATTCCATCAACATCATAATCGCCAAAGATCAAAATCTTTTCTTTGCGTGCGATGGCCTCTAAAATTCGGTCCACCGCGGCATCCATATCCTTTATGGAAAAGGGGGGGCTTAACTGGTTGAGGGATGTGTTGAAAAAGTTTGATACATCTTCTGTGGAAAAAATATTACGATTGACCAGGGTTGTAGCAATGGCAGGATGGCAATTCAGCATTCCGCAAAGTTTTTCGACCAAATGAATGTCAGGCTGAAGTATTTGCCACTTTTTTTTCATTAAAAGGCATATAGCTTAATTTTTAGATTTGAACAACTGTAAAAAGATATTATCCGAATTTTTGTCCGGACTTTTTTAGTTGATAAGGTGATGGATATAATGGTACTCAAATGGATACAATATTCAGGTGCAAAAATTGAGCAAACAGCTTTTTGATTATGATAACTCTAAAGAAATATCTTCGCATTGATCGCAGAGAAATCTGTTTTCTAAAATTTATTTTAGAGGCGTATGACGGAATTGCAACATTAACCACCATCGACCCCCATCAAGGTGTCGTATTGCTCCGAATTGCTCCCGGATGTGAAGATGAGGTTGAAACAATTTTGCAGGATCTTAAGAGAGACATTATCATCGATGATTCCGTAAAGTATCATTTATAAAAAAATTGGTAACAATTTAGCCTTTTGAAAATATTACCGATTCAGGTATAATTAAATTTTTGCTGAAAGAACTCGTGAATAAGGGATAGTAATGAAAGAACCTGCCCGGGT
>CAJIBH010000176.1_pt1 | contig 14808 bp, 9 predicted proteins | sample 9199311 | NCBI WGS metagenome assembly CAJIBH01 (sample SAMEA7708295, study PRJEB35096) | sediment metagenome | biome: marine neritic benthic zone biome [ENVO:01000025]; feature: sediment [ENVO:00002007]; material: shallow marine sediment [ENVO:03000034] sea grass bed [ENVO_01000059] ... | reverse complement strand
GAAAGCGGAACCGGCAAAGAATTGATTGCAAACGCCATACATGACGAGAGCAAGCGAAAGGACAAACCCTTTGTTGTTGTAAACTGCGGAGGTATTCCGGAAACATTGATGGAAAGCGAACTTTTCGGTCATAAAAAAGGCGCCTTTACCGGAGCGACCCAGGACAAAAAAGGACTATTTGAAACCGCAGATAAGGGAACTGTTTTTTTAGATGAAATCGGAGAGATCAGCCTTCCCATACAGGTAAAATTATTAAGGGCTGTCCAGGAACGCGTATTCAAACCTGTGGGCAGTAACGAAGATGTATCCGTTGATATCAGAATCATATCTGCAACCAACAAGAATCTTGAAGATGAGGTTATCGTCGGCAATTTTCGAGAAGATCTTTTTTATCGTTTAAATGTCATCGAAATAAAGGTGCCGCCTCTAAGGGAAAGAAAAATCGATCTTCGCGTGCTTGCTCAGCATTTTCTGGAAAAATATTCCCGTGAAATGGAAAAAGAGGTCACTAAAATATCATCCTATGCCATAGATCTTTTAAACAAATACGATTTTCCCGGAAATATTCGTGAGCTTGAAAATCTGATGGAGCGGAGTGTGGCACTTTCAAGCACCAACATTATCCTGCCGGACAGTTTGGCACTTTCAGTTCACAAACGAAGATGGATCGAGGGGGTTAAAAACAGGCGTTTCGATCTGGATGAGGTGAGAAACGGTGTATCTCTGGATACCATCCTCGAGGAAATCGAAAGAGCATACCTGGTAAAGGCCCTTGAGTGCACCAACGGTAAAAAGCAAGAAGCGGCCGAACTTCTCGATATCAGTTTTCGAACGTTTCGGTATCGTATGAGTAAGTTGGATTTATAAACCCAAACCGTTACAGAACACATTTTTCATTAACATTTATCTCGAGACTAAATTACATATCTTAAGCTCATTTGAGACCGACATATTCAAACAAAATAACACCGTTATAAAGATGACGAAATTTATTTTTTATGACAAAATTTGTCACGATGAATTAAAAAGAAAAATGATAGGATGTTTTTGAATATTAATATATAAATATAAATACAAGATGTTATATTCTTTATTAATGTTATAAAGTTGTATGGCATATAATTTGCATAGCATGAAAACAAACATTAAAAAATAATATAAAGTGAATGTCAGAGGAGGTGGTAGAATAAAAGAGATGCTTTTAGAAAGCAGTTTTCTTGATACCCTAAAGTCTTTTGGCAATAAATTTAGAAATAAACATAAATAAAACGTTAAAGGAGGAAGGACATGTTACAGAAATTGAGAAAAAAGAATCAAAAAGGTTTCACACTCATCGAATTGATGATCGTTATCGCGATTATCGGTATTCTGGCAGCCATTGCCATCCCGAACTTTCTGGCCTACCGGACAAGAGGGCAGAACTCGGCGGCCCAGTCTTCGGCTAAGAATTTTTTCAATACGACCGTGGCTTACTTTGCAGATACCACGACCACAGGTACCCAGGTTGTACCTGGAGATGAAGAAGGTGGTTATACTATTGATACTAATATCATACAGACAGGAGCTGGTTTAACTCTAACAGATCCCGGCACTGGTGCGATCGGATCAGCGGGTGCTATGTGGTTTAGCCACACTGGATCTGCTAACTCTTACACACTTGATACGGAAGGAAATCTTACCGAAAGTTAATACGTGATATTTACGAAGCTATATCATTAGAAAAAGGAGGAGTAAAATCCTCCTTTTTTTATTTTTTAACTGCGAGTTAAGTTTTTTCCAGGACCACGAATAGGCGAAACGCTAAAAAGCGATTTAAAGGGTGCAATATCTTTTCCAAATACCTAAGGGTTGAATATAAAAATAGTGGACATAGACTGGGATTATGAAAGCCGCCGCTTAACGGATAGATAATAAAGTCCGTTCTTTCTTTTTTGATAAATTTTAGGCCGGGGAAATCTTTGGTAAACCGGTGCTTGTATCTTTCGAATATAAGAGTGGGTATGGCCTGGTTGCCCTGAAAGTGGTTTTTATCTTTGTCCAACCATCCTTTTTTAAAGGGGTTTATATTCCAGACTAGGCTTTCAGGATGGAGGAATCGATAGATGAAAAAAGAAGCCCAGGATATATAAGGTTCCATTAATACAATTCTACCTTTTTGCTTCAGAACCTTTTGTGCCTCGAAAAAGAATTGAGCCGGATCGTTCAAGTGATGCAGTACATCAAACAGTACTATGTTGTCGAAGGTCATATCATTAAAGGGGAGCTGGTGGGCATCCACCACTGTATCTATCCATGGAGTAAAGAGTATATCAGAACTGGTCGCGTGTGGGAAGAATTCCTTCAGGTTGCCGCTTCCACCCCCAATTTCCAAAATTGATCCTGGCCTTAAGGCACTTCCAATTATACGGTACCAATTATGATATAGCCTTTTTAAAATCCTCTTGGATTTCCATATCTGTTTTCGTTCATTCAGAATGTGAGAATCTTGCTGCATAATAGTTACCGATTTATAAAATTTTAATTTTTTTATAAGCGAATATTGTCATTTTCATCAACAACCACCCGTGGCGAAAACGACTGATGTTTGTTTTGCCGTAAGTTCTTTCCCTGTATCGTATGGGTACCTCGGCCACCTTGAGGTTCAGTTTTACTGCCCCGAAGATGAGATCAAAGTCACCAAAAGGATCAAAATCGCCGAAATAGCTCCTGTTGGTTTGAATTTTTTCATAATCTTTTTTAAAAAGGGCCTTGGTGCCGCATAAGGTATCCTTGAACCTCTGGTTTAGAATCCAGGTGAACATCATGGAGAAAAATTTATTTCCAAGATAATTCAAAAACCGCATGGCCTGTTTTTCCATGGGATAGACAAGACGACATCCATTGATGAACTCTCCGTGGTCCTCGGCAAGGGCCATGTAAAATTTAGGCAGATCTTCCGGCGGAACCGTAAGGTCCGCATCGAGTATCATCAAGATATCGCCACTTGCATCGTCAAAGCCTTGTCTTACGGCATTTCCTTTACCATGTCCACTCTGTATTATAAGATTGATGTCTTTATCCGGATAGACCTTAATAATCCTCTTTATTTCTTCCTGTGTACCATCTGTTGAACGTCCATCGACAAATATAATTTCCTGATGTCGACCAAAGGGAGGGATTCTTTTTACAGCGGATTCAATATTACCTTTTTCATTTTTGCAAGGAATCAATATTGTCGTAGAAAATTCTCTTTCAATTTTCTGTTTGACGGGTCTGGCGACGATATACTGACAAAGGCAAAGTTTTCTCAAAAACGGCAGTGAAGCAATATATTTATTGATAAAGTCGCTGAACCAGGGAATTCGCTTGGGAACAAGCAAACGAAAATCTGATTTAACAACCTGGAAATGAGCTAAAGAGAGTAGAGTGCCTATATCATAACAGGAAAGCCAGTTCTGGTGGTGCTGGGGCATTTTCAGGCCCATCATTTCACCCATTTTTAGAATCGGTTCCCAAAAAAAATTGTAATATGAAATAATTAATCTGGTATCGGGCCTGCAAAAGATGTGAAGCTGTCTGAATGCCTCTTCGATATCCATAAGATGGCCTACAACATCAGACATGATCACTACATCAAAAGTCTCTCCCCATCCTTCTATTTTTTCGATATCTGCCGTACGAAATTCTAGATTCGGATACCGCTCCCTGGCGATACGCACCATCTCTGAGCTAAAATCGATTCCCACACCCCGTTTGGGTTTCAGGGAATTTAGAAGTTCCCCGGTTCCACATCCTAATTCCAATATAGATAGTTTTTCGGGAACTAAAAATCTAAAATACTTCTCCTGATCAATGTAATAGTATCTATTTCGATCTTTCCAGTATTGTCGCTTGTCTGCCAGGGCATCAAATCGTTTTATAATTTTCTCTTTTTTGACCATATAGAATTTAATATCTCCTTATATATTAGATTTTTTCTCCACGATTATAACGGTGGGCGCCTGCATTGAATACATAAAGAACCCGCAAATTCGCGTAAAATCGGAGTGTTTTCCAACAACTTTCCGATATTACTCATCAAGCGAATTAAGGGTATAGGAGTTGCAGGATGCAACCAATCAAAAGGCATGATTTCTATCTGTTCAAAACCTGTTTTTATCAAAAGATCGCGAAATTTCCATCGCACTATAGCGGTTTCATCTGCTGAGATATACCACAAATAGGGTAGTAAAGACCTAAACTTACGCTCGATAAATACCTGCGGGTTAAGCATATTTGGCTCTGTAAAGCACATAAAACCGCCTGGTCTAAGAAGGCTGTAGATTTTATTTAGTGCTGTTTCGATGTCAAGGTGGTGCAGCACTGATGAGCCAATCACCGCATCAAAGGAGTCATCGGTATCATAATCCTCGATACGCTTTTCCAGAAACAAAACTCTATCAGGAGGAAGGTTGCGTGCCTGAGCTTTTTTTAGTAGATCCAAGGATATATCGACAGCTATCAGATTGGCACCGGACTTCGCAAACATTTCAGTAAACATCCCAGTTCCACAGCCAATTTCTAGTGCACACACCCCAGGTCCCAGCCCACTGCCTTTTGTGATCATTTCAGCGCGTCGCTTAGCTCTTAGCCTTCCCGCTGGTTTGTTCCAGTTCCAGATTAGTTCCGGATCAGACTGGGATAGAATTTTACTGTGCTTTATTTCGTGCTTTGCACGAATTGAACTAATGTTATCTTTTAGATCTCTTTTCATACAAATTATACACCACTAATATAAAAAATTCCCCATATTTGATTTTGAAAAGTCTATTTTATCTATTAATATTATAAAGAAACGGGTCTTTACAAATTCAATGCCTGTATTTATACTGTATGATCTTAAGTATTTTATCCATAATCCCACCAGACAACAGGTCAAAGCTTCTGTCCGATTTAATTTTACAAACTGTGATAATTGGCTGCGGGGTTATGGATAAAACACGGTTAAGCGAAGCCGCCAATCATTTTGGCATGAAAGCTGCATAACATTAAACGTGATATATGTTAGCAAATATCGCATTTTTTTGATAAAAATGAAAGAAAAAATCCGATAACCTTCTATGATTTTATTTTTTATTTCAGATATTGCATACGAGATATTTAAAGAAATAAACTCATGATTATGGGTTCTCAATTCAGTGTCAAGATAAAGATTAAGATGACAAGGGGTTTTTATTCAGGACTTCATTTATAATGCTTAATGTTAAAGATAAAACGCGATCGGAATTTATCATTTGTCTGCTTTTGGTCGTAATAATACTTGCGGCCTATTGGCAATTGCCGACCCATGATTTTTTAACCTTTGATGATAATGAGTATATCACCCAAAATGCCCGTGTTAAAGAGGGGATCACCTGGAATAATATCGTATGGACGTTCGGCAGCACAGATTTCGGATATTGGCATCCATTAACGTGGATGTCACACATGCTGGCCTTTCAGCTCTTTGGTTTGAAATCCGGAATGCACTATTTGATCAATTTGTTTCTCCATATTTCAAACACATTGTTGCTGTTCTTTGTGCTTATAAGAATGACAGGTTCACTTTGGCAGAGTGCATTTGTCGCCGCTGTATTCGCATTACATCCTTTGAATGTGGAATCGGTTGCATGGGTATCAGAACGCAAAAATGTTTTGAGCACTTTTTTCTGGATGCTGACAATATTGACTTACGTTCGATACACTGAACGATCCGGTTTCTATAGATATATGCTTATTTTGTTTGTATTTGTCTTGGGCCTCATGTCCAAACCGATGCTTGTAACCCTTCCATTTGTACTCCTTTTGTTGGATTATTGGCCGCTTTGCCGTTTAAATTTGGCTCGACTACGCAGCGATAATCAAGAGATCAATACATCCAAAATCACCGGCTTTCAGACGTCGCCCGTTTTACGTCTGATTTTAGAAAAAATTCCATTATTAGGTCTTTCAGCAATTTGCATCTATTTATCCTCTTTATCCATTCAGCGTTTTGGAATTGTAATATCAACGGCTTCTGTTCCGTTGAAGCTTCGGATCGCTAATGCTCTAGTTTCCTATGTGAGCTATATCAAAAAGATGGTGTGGCCTCATAATCTGGCGGTCTATTACCCGCTTTCAGATATGCTGCCTGTATGGCAGGTTGTCTGTGCTTCTTTATTCCTGGTTTGTGTCACTTTATTGGCATTTCGCTGGGTAAAAGCGCTACCATATTTCGCGGTCGGATGGCTGTGGTATATCGGGACCCTTTTTCCTGTGATTGGATTGATTCAGGCGGGCTTATGGCCAGCCATGGCTGACCGTTTTGCCTATGTGCCGCTCATAGGTCTTTTTATCATTATTGCCTGGGGTATGCATGATCTTATCGGCAGATGGTGTTACAAAAAAGCGATATTAATCTCACTTGCAGCAACGCTTTTTCCAATCCTTATGACAACGACGTGGTTACAAATACGTCATTGGGAAAATGGTGTAACACTTTTTTCGCATAACGTTAAGGTTACCCTCAATAATAGCCTGGCACACTATGAGTTGGGAAACGCTTTGGAGCAGCAAGGTGATCTCGATAAAGCCATATTTCATTATTCCAAGGCGTTGAAGATCAATCCAAATTATGCCGAAGCGCACAACAACCTGGGGTATACTTTGGCTCGTCAGAAACATTATAAAGAAGCCATTTTTCACTATAAAGAAGCGCTTCGGATAAAACCAAGCTATACAGAAGCCCACAACAATTTGGGAACTACCTTTCTTTTTCAAGGAAATGAGAAAAAAGCCATTTATCACTATTATGAAGCCCTGAAATATAATCCAAAATATGCGGGAGCATATTATAATTTAGGCAAGATTTATGTAAATCGAAATAAAATCGAAAAAGGGATCCATTTTTACAAAAAAGCTTTGAAGTTAAACCCTGAGATGATCCAAGTTTTATATAACCTCTCATGGTTACTTGCCAGTCATGAGGATGAGAAATATAGAAATGGTAAAGAAGCGCTCGATCTGGCAAAAGAATTTTGTAAAATCACAAAAAATAGTCAGCCTCTGGCGCTGGATGCTCTTGCTGCGGCTTATGCAGAGACAGGAAGATTTAATGAGGCTGTTTTTTCTGTTAGAAGGGCACTTAAATTGACATTGAAGTTCGGACCGAATGAACTCATTTTGGGTTTGAAAAAGAGATTACGCCTGTATCAGGACAAACGGCCTTATAGACAAAGCGCGAAATAGAAAATGAATCGTAAAACTACAGAGAATATAGCTACTTTTACTTTATGCACCACGATTATTATATTCTTTTATACGGAAATCATCCTAAATCTCACGCCTCCCATATCCCGAGACGCCCTGATTCATCATCTGGCTGTTCCTAAACTCTGGCTTAAACATGGTAGATTTTATGAAATACCATGGGCGGAATACTCTTATTACCCGATGTTTATCAATCTTTTTTATTTTGTCTGCCTATATTTTAAAAATGACATTGTTCCAAAATTCATCCACCTAGGCTTCGGCCTTGCCACGGGTTGGCTGATTTATTTCTATCTTAAAGAAAAGTTCGATCGTAACTGGGCTCTGTTGGGCATGATTATCTTTATCACGATGCCCATCGTGGTCTGGCTGTCTACCTCCGCATATGTCGATTTGGGGATGACCTTTTTTACCACCGGCAGTTTACTGGCATTTGTTAAGTGGCGTGATTCAGAATATAGTCAATTCAAATGGTTTTTGATTTCTTCATTCTGTATGGGAATTGCGATAGGTTCAAAATATAATGCCCTTATCGCCTTTTTTATTTTAAACATGTTTTTGATGCTGAGCGTTGTGCGGGATACTCGCAAACAGACGGCAGCACTCCGGTATGGGATATTGTTCTTTGTTGTAACGGCTTTTGTGGCTTCACCCTGGTATTTGAAGAATTATTTTTATACCGGAAATCCGTTTTATCCTCTTTTTAACAGTTTTTTTAAGTTACTCCATCACCCACCAGTTCAAGAAGCATTGCATGGACAGGCAATTGAAAAAACCGGAAGGATTAGTTTCTTTAAGATGAGGGAAGTCATGTACGGAGAAAGTTTTTGGGAAACCTTATTGATTCCCATACGTATGTTTTTTCAAGGGAAAGACAACAGCTACCAGTACTTTCAAGGTTCTTTAAATCCAATTTTGATTTTATTTTCACCTTTTGTGTTGCTTCACAAAAGATATGGCAAAGACAAAAAATTCTTCGCATTTTTTTCGGTTCTTTTTATAATTATGGCATTCTTTTTAACTGCAAAACAGGTTCGTTATATTCTTCCGGTTTTACCATTTCTTGCCATTCTTGCTGTCATGGGGATAAAAGACATTATGGATAAGTTAAAAGAGGAGACGTTTTTATCCTCTCTGCAACTTGGGAAAAATGCAAAATCGATTGCCAGGATACTTCTGTTTGCCGTTGTAGCGATCTTATTGATCCTTAATTTTGTTTATTTGAAAAACCGGACAAACGTTATAAAACCGTTCCCATATGTGATGGGCAAGGAAACCAGAGAAACTTTTTTAAGGCGTCATCTTTTGCACTATGATGCCGTTAAATATATTAACAACAACTTGCCGGTCGATGCTAAAATTTTTACCATGTTTTTGGGACGACGGGGATATTATCTTGACAGAGCTTATGAGAATGAGTCTTCATTTGGAATGTCTACCATCAGGTACATGGTAAACAGTTCTATTGATGAAGATAAATTTGTGGAATATATTCGGTCTATGAATGTTACGTATATCCTAATGCGGACCGACCTGGTTGACAATTATTTAAAAGATAATTTTTCACAGGAAGAGATTAAACGTTTTTCTAATCTTAAAAAAATATGTTGGAAAAAGGTTTATGAACAAAATCTGTATGCCGTATGGGATATTCAGAGCAAACGATAATCATAAACTATAAAAAAGTTTCGCCCCGGTTAAACAATTTCTGGTTGAACTGGACCCCGGTAGCGGGATCTTCGTTTCTCTTTGACAGGTGTGGCGAAGCGAACTAACTTGATCATGACCGACAAAAAAAGCCATAAGATAAATCCTGATATTCTGATCTGTCTGTTTCTCGTAATAGGCATACTTGTTGTATATTGGCAGGTCAGAAATCATACATTTGTTAACTTTGATGATGGTTCGTATATCCTGAATAATCCACATGTACGGGCCGGATTGAATTTTGAGGGGATTGCTTGGGCTTTTAGTTTGCCTGGCTTTGATTACTGGCATCCAATGACATGGTTATCTCACATGTTGGACTGCTATCTTTACGGCTTGAACGTCGGAATGCATCATCGAGTCAGCTTAATTCTTCATATATTTAATAGTATATTACTGTTTCTGGTGTTTAAAAAGATGACCGGAGCAATCTGGAGGAGTGCCTTTATAGCTGCCATGTTTGCATTGCATCCTATGAACGTTGAATCGGTTGCCTGGTTGGCTGAACGAAAAAATGTTCTAAGCACATTTTTTGGGTTGCTCACAATGTTAACCTACATTCATTATTCTAAACGGCCCAGTGTTTTCAGATATCTTCCCATATTGTTTGTTTATACATCAGGCCTTATGTCCAAACCGATGATTGCTACTCTGCCGTTTGTACTTTTTTTATTGGATTATTGGCCCCTTGGTCGCTTTAATTTTGTTCATTCCGACAGTAATAATCAAAAGACTCCTAAATCGAATAATATCAACTTTCAAAGGTCCCTTACTTTACATCTGGTTTTAGAAAAAATTCCGTTGTTAATGCTTTCGGCGGTAAGCATCTTTTTATCCTCATTAGCGGTTCAGCGTCTTGGAATTGTTATATCCACAGCTTCGGTTCCGATGAAGCTTAGGATCAAAAATGCCTTGGTTTCTTATGTAAGCTACATCATAAAGATGATTTGGCCTCACAACTTGGCGGTTTATTATCCGTATCCTCAAATCCTACCGTTGTGGCAGGTTATCGGCGCTGGCGTGTTGCTTATCTGTATATCCTTTTTTGTGTTTCGGGCAGTAAGATCCAAGCCTTATCTTGCTGTTGGATGGCTTTGGTATATTGGAACTCTTGTGCCGGCCATTGGGTTGGTACAGGCGGGCTTATGGCCGGCTATTGCGGACCGTTTTACCTATATGCCGCTCATAGGGCTTTTTATCATTATTGCCTGGGGTGTTCCTGATCTTGTTGTTCGATGGCACTACAGGGAGATAAAGCTTGCTACAATAGCGGCAACACTTTTTGCGATCCTCGCAGCAACAACTTATTTACAAGTTGGATATTGGAGAAACAGTATTACGCTGTTTGAACATGCCCTTGATGTAACATACAACAATCCTATTGCGCATCATAAATTGGGCGAAGCACTCAAGTTGCAGAATAAAACTGTAGCCGCTGCCAAACATTATTCCGAGGCATTACGGATAAAGCCGGATATTTTTTTAACACATCTCAATTTGGGCATTATTTTAAGAGATGAGGGCAAGTTAAATGAAGCCATAGATTACTTCTCAAGAGCGTTACGCTTGAAACCTGATCGTGCCGAACCTCATTATGAATTGGGTATCACATTAGAGAAACAGGGAGATTTCGATGCTGCTATCAGACATTATCTTGAGACTTTACGGATAAAACCAGACTATGCCAAGGCGCACAATAACTTAGGAATTATTCTGGCTCGTCAGACAAAGGATAAAGAAGCCATCTTTCATTTTCATGAGGCTATTCGGATTGACCCGAATTATGCCGACGCGCACTGTAATCTGGGGATAATTTATGCCAATCAGAGAAATATTGAGAAAGCGATACTTCACTATAAGAAAGTATTATACTTGAATCCTAATATGGCACAGGCCCTCTATAATCTTTCATGGATATTGGCAAGTTGGGAAGATGAGAGATTTCGAAACGGGGAGGAAGCTGTTAAACTGGCAGAAAAACTCTGTAAAATCGCCCCAAATAATCAGCCGTTGGCATTGGATGCTCTTGCCGCAGCTTATGCAGAGACAGGAAAGTTTGATGAAGCGGTAACCGCAGCCAAAAAGGCTCTTGAACTTGCTTTAAAACAAGGCTCCAACAAACTGGCCTTAACGATAAAAAAGAGATTGCAGTTGTATCAAAAAGAACGTCCTTATCGTTAAAAACAGTATTACATTCCGCAAAATGGCATCCGTTGACCTGGCTCTCTAATATCCTGGATCGCGATCCATGTTTTCGTTCGGCTACTATCTATAATATCATTGATCTGACTCTTGGTCTTTGTCGGGAACCATATCCCCGGTGGCAATACGGTCAATGATATACTTGGGACGCGCTCTGACCTCGTTGTAAATTCGACTTATATACTCACCAATTATACCGATTCCGAAAAGATTGAGCCCTCCGAAAAAAGTGATAGTAATTAAATTGGAAGCCCAGGCTTTTACAGCTAAACCAGAAATAAGTTTATGATAAAAAGTGAAACTTGCCAGGAGCAGGGAGACTATTAAGGCCAAAATGCCGAGAACCCGGAAAATAATTAGGGGTAAATAAGAAAAAGAAAAAATGGCGTTAAAAGCCAAATTCCATTTGGCCTTTAAGTTCGTTCTGGGCGAATTGTCATATCTCAGCCGGCGTGGAACCGGTACGCCGATCTGCTTGAAGCCAACCCAGGCTCTGAGTCCGGGCACGTATATATTTTTTTCGGGCATAGATAAAAGGATGTTAACAACACGCTTGTCCATCAAGGCAAAGTTTCCGGCATCGGGTGGTATATAGGTGTCGGACATCAATAACAAGATGCGATAGAACAGCCAAAAAAGAAAGCGAAGCGGAGCACTCTCCCGACGGGAAGATCGTTTGGAGTAAACAACGTCGTATCCCTCCCGCCATTTTTGTAAAAATAAATCAAAGCATCCAGGATCATCCTGCATGTCTGAATCCATTAAAATGATAACTTCACCACTGGCATGCTTCAATCCCGCATATACGGCTGAAGCATGTCCAAAGTTCCGAGATAGATGGATCACCTTGATTTTACCGGCATAATCTGTAATTATGCGTTCAAGTTCCCGGTCGCTGCCGTCAGTGCTGCCGTCATTGACAAGAATCAGCTCGTGTTTATCGGTATAACCGATTTTCTCAAATTCGTTTTCCAACTCTTCGACAAATGTTTTAATATTCTTGACCTCGTTGTAAAACGGGGCAACCACTGAAATTGCAGAGTCAGGACCAATGTCACGCATGAAATAACATACCTCCTATTTTGATTTCAAAACAATAAAAAAAGACAACCCTATTGGCAACTTAAAAGAAATCAAAGCGCATTCCAGACGACCCCACCATTTTAAACACTTGTTAACGATTTCTGGAACGTCAGGAAACTCAGCACACTCAAGCTGACATCCAAAAAGCCGATCTTTTCCTCTGAGAATCAAGGCCGGGAGAAAACTTAAAACGTTATGGTATGAAATGAGTATGGGCTGAAATCCGGCATTTCTGAAGGCCAGTTGAAGCAATGATTTTGAATAGCGGCGATGATGACCTATCACTTTGTCCCAGCTTGAAAACAGGAATTGGTGAGCGGGTACTGTCAGCACTGCTATACCTTCTCGGCTCAACACCCGTCGGGCCTCATGCAGGCTGGCTATATCATCTTCAATATGTTCGAGTACATCAAGCATTATTACTGCTTTAAAAGAGTGTTTTTTAAACGGCCACGGTTGACCTGCGTCGAAGGTTAGGCTCTTGGTTACCCCTCTGTCTTTAACAGATCGTGTTGCATTAATAAACATGTCAGTGGCAACCACATTTGCACCGGCCTGGGTCAAATGGGAAGACAATAATCCACCACCGCACCCCACTTCCAAAATACGGCTATTGGATATATTTAGTCTGTCAAGAAACTTAAGAACAAGCTGCCGCTTGTTAACGTGCCACCAGTAGTTTTCCTCTTTGAGTCTAAGTTCTAAGAGGTGCTTTTCATCCATTTGTCGCCGCCTTTTATTTATAAAGGACAAAAAAGTGCTCTCCAGAGGAAAAAATTGGGAACAAGATCCTCCATCATAATTAAAAAGAAGGGTGGTCTAATTATAGATTCCCTGTAAACGTCTTTCATAACAATGACAATTATGTTATTTTTGTCGTTTTTTGTTACCATATAAGTATTAAAGTCTCAACCATAACTTAACGCTTATTATTTCCTAGAGCGGATTCATTTAACTTGGGCTTATGTGGGGTGGATTTTGTTTCCATCACCAATTAACGTTGATGAGAACAGCCTTGACGGGATTTCCAGTGTGTGAGATAGTCTCCGCAGAAAATAGTCCTCTAAAGCATGAACTTTTTATTTTTCAAAACGATTGATGTCGATTAATCCATTGTTGAAAAAACACTATCCCATCTTGATTATTATTTTGCTCTCCGTAATTCTTTTTAGTCCCATATGGTTGGGCTTAATTGATTTCTATTCAGGAGACGGATCGGATTTAATACCCTATGTCTATGGTTCAAAGCTGTTATTGTATCAAACATTCCAGGAAATTCGAGAGATACCATTGTGGAACCCTTACATTATGTTTGGTCAACCCATTGTGGGCAATCTTCAGTTTGCCCTTTTTTATCCTTTAAACGTTGTTTTCCTTTTATTTTCTTTCTTTAAAGCCCTTTGGTTCTACCAGTCCGTGCATATGGCAATTGCCGGTATCGGAGCATATTTTTTAGCTATACACACAGGGTGTAAAAAAAATGGGAGCATGGTTGCCGGATGTCTCTATATGCTCAACGGACGTATACTTTATTATATCAACGCTGGCTGGCTGGGCTATTATACTTCAATATGTTGGCTTCCTTTATTTGTGTTGGCTTCAATATTGGTTTTGGAAAGAAAGGAACGACATTTTCCATTGGCATTTGGCATTATCTTTGCCATGACGTTGCTTTCGGGCACCCCCCAATATGCTTTTTTGGGTTTCTGGCTTTTTTTACTTAAAGGAATATGGCAGATTTTTCTGCCCCAATCGAGAAAAGATCGGCTCTCCCTTATATACAGATTACTTCTTTCCGGCCTTATCTCGTTTCTTTTGATAAGTGTTCAATTGTTTCCAGCCATTGAACAGACGTATCTTTCTTCAAGAATATTTTTTGACACCTCAAGCACAATACATGGTTTCCATTTTGACTGGAGTATGAAACAATGGTTTCGTATTCTGTTTCGCCCTGAATTCCTGAGGCATGATTTTGCGTGGGAGTTGTGTGCTTATATCGGAATAGGCGGAATGGTCTTGTCTTTCCTGGGTCTTTTCGTTTCGAAGAAGTATTTTAAATATGTGCTTATTTGGGGATTAATACCGTGGCTCTTTAGTATGGGGGCCGCTCTCCTCCCGTTTGATATTCTTTTAAAGAACATTCCAGGTATGGCCATGCTCACCAGCCCGTCCCGCTATTTTATTTTTAGTATACTCATATTATGCGTTTTTGCAGGATCCGGATTTGAGTATCTTTTTGATTTTGCCAACAGAAAAAGACATGCATCCCTACTTATAGCCGTAGCAGGTTTCGGCCTGTTTTTCTCGGGTTTTTTTATTTTGCCGTACACTCAGGACACGGTTATATTGAATGTTCGATATTTTGGAGGGATAATTTGTTTTTTTCTTTTAACAGGCTTATACCTTTGGAAGCATATTCAATTTATTCAAATCATCTTAACATGTTTCCTAATAGCGGATCCAATACTCGTTGCCTCAAACGGGATACTAACAGGGTATGACAAAAAAGATCTGAAAACGCCCTTAAAAATCATACAGGCCATTAAAGAGCATCCCGGTCCCGTAAGGATT
>CAJIBH010000337.1_pt1 | contig 14950 bp, 15 predicted proteins | sample 9199311 | NCBI WGS metagenome assembly CAJIBH01 (sample SAMEA7708295, study PRJEB35096) | sediment metagenome | biome: marine neritic benthic zone biome [ENVO:01000025]; feature: sediment [ENVO:00002007]; material: shallow marine sediment [ENVO:03000034] sea grass bed [ENVO_01000059] ... | reverse complement strand
TCACCGGACAGTTTTCAACACAGTTGCCGCAGCCCGTGCAAAGGTCCATATTAATACTGCGCGGACGTTTTTTAACCTTTACTTTGAAGTTTCCGGCAGATCCTTCAACTGATTCCAGATCCGCATATGTGATAATTTCGATATTCAGGTGTCGGCCGACCTCGACCAGTTTCGGTGAGATAATTCACATGGCGCAATCATTGGTGGGAAACGTTTTATCGAGCTGGGCCATCACCCCCCCGATGGACGGTGATTTTTCAACGAGATATACATAATATCCCGCATTGGCAAGATCCAGAGCAGATTGCATTCCTGCAATGCCGCCCCCTAAAACCAGAACCGATCCGATGACATCTTTGGGCATCGTTCTATCCTCCTGAAAAATAAAGAGCGATTATAAGGTAATACATCGAAAAGTAGAAATGCCATCACCTTAGATAAACCAAGTTGTTTAACTATACGGTATCATAAAGCTTGTCAATAAAATTCTAGAGTTTGTTTCGGGTAAGTAATAATGGAAAATTTCAATAAAAAAGGGGGGGTTTGAGTGGAAAGGCGGACAAGAATACTGCTTATCATAATCAGTGGATCAAAGAAGAATACAGTATAGCATATTGGAACAAAAGTTAGCTTTAAAGAATCTCCCAACCCAAAGGATGGTTGGGAGATTCTTCGTACTTTTAAGCAGCAAGGCGGAAGGCTTTTTCGGTTGCTTTGCGGATTTCGTCCGGGGTAAACGGTTTGGGAATGTAATCAACAGCTCCCATCCTTGAGCTTTCCACTGCCGTCTCAATACTGGCATATCCGGTGATGATAATGACCATGGTGTCTGGTCTCTGGTCGCGAATAACCTTTAGAAGTTCCAGTCCGTTTACTTCAGGAATTTTCAAGTCTAACAGAACAAGTGCATAGGCGTTTTCTTCTATTTTCTCAAGAGCTTCAGATTTGGTGACAGCTTGATCCACATTAAAACCTTTTTTAGAAAGTATTTTCCGGATATTATTGTTTACAGCGACTTCGTCATCTATCACCAAAATCTCAGCTGGGATGGTTTCTTTCGAAAATTCAATGACATCTGCCGGGCGTTCGGGCTCTTTTGACATCATCCGTGCAACGTTCTGTTTGAGTTCTTCATAGGGCATATATGCAACCCCTTCATGCTGTAAATTCAAAACATATTCAGGACCGGTTAATGAAACCATCTCTTCGTAGTTGAAAGGAAAATCGATACCGATCAGTTTTTCAGCGTCAAACCCTTTTGCTTTGGCGGCTTTTTTCTTTTTGGCCTTTAGCTGTGGGCATTCTCCGGTTTTAATTCCTCCCTTACATGTATTCCCAAGCTTTTTGAAAATATCACAGATCATATTTCCTAGTTCGCAGAAATGTTTCAGGGTTTCCGGAGCCGCTTCAACTACCGGTAGATCTGAAGGACCAAGTTTGTCAGCAAAGTCATCACCGGTGTATTTTGCGACCTCATCTCTATCAAAGGGAATATCAATATCAATAATCTCTCTTTCCTTTTCCGTTGTGGAAGCCTCAATTAATTCTCCAGACAGAGCCAATTCAACCGTAGATCTCAACTCATCCGGTGTAAACGGTTTGGAAAGATAGTCCAAAGCCCCAAGCCGAATCGCTTTAACTGCTGTTTCTGTGGAAGCATAAGCCGTCATCATTACCGCCTTGGTTAGCGGCCATTCTTTTTTAACCAGTTTCAAAAACTCAAGGCCATTCATCTCGGGCATTACGATATCGGAGATAAGAAGAGAAAACGAGTCTTTGGCCATTTTTTCCATGGCTTCTTTGGCGCTGGTAGCGCGGATGACCTCATAATTGTTTTTGATAAGGATTTTTTCCACATTTTGACAGATCTGTTTTTCGTCATCAACGACCATTATTTTTGCTGCTGTTGCCATTATTTCCTCCTTAAATGAACTTTAGTTAAAAATATATAATGTTAAATTTATATCATCGATAATTTCTGGCACACTTCTTTGCATGTTACATGCCAAACCACACATATATCGATAATACATTGATATTATTAATTATAAATTGTCCGACACTTCTGTGCGAAACGAATATGTATATAAAAAATATACATTTCGTCACCAGGCATGGCAAAAGCTTTTAGTGGGGAGGTAATTTTAGGATAGATGATAGACATCAGCGCATAAAATCTACTAAATATATGATATTACATACATAATTATTTGTTCATAAAAAAAAATGGCCGGCAAGATGGTACCTTTACAGGACGCTGGCATGAAAATCTATTCGTTGTATAAATAAAATATACACCGTATAAAATTCTTATCATTGTAGCGTTCTTGCGGCTAGCTGGAGAAAAGCTTTGGCTGTATGGAATGCTGTAAAGCTCACCGCCCTGAAGGGCGAGGGTTCCGCTTTTCGGCAGTGCTTCACAGACGGGGAGCAGTCTGGTCAAATTGTTAATCCGCTTGATAATCTCGAAGCCCCGTTGAAAGGGTATCTCCGCTTTGATCTGACAAGCTATAGGTAATGACATCGCTGTTTCAGTTTACGCATCTGACTTGGCCCTTTGGGGAAGTTTTACGTTGTGTTTTTTCATTAAGGACTGAAAGTTGGTTCGTTGCAACCCAACCTTTTCTGCTGCACGGGTTACGTTCCAATCATTTTTCATCAGCGCATTCATAACAAAATTTTTTTCTACTGATGTAACCGCTTTCTGTCGAATCACTTTTTTGATTCTTTTTAGCTCATCATTGGTTTCGGGAATTTGGTCGATCAATTCTCCAATATCGGCCATATCTCCCAGAAGCGGTAACTCTTTAGAGGTGATGTTTTCTTTTTCGCATAAGATGACCGCTCGTTCAATGACATTTCTCAGTTGTCTGACATTGCCGGGCCAATCGTATCCTGTTAACCGCGCCACTGTGTCATCATCGAAACCATTGATTTTTCGGCCAAAATTAATACAAAATTGCTGTAGAAAATGATAGGAAATAGGCAAAATATCCATTTTCCTTTCTCTAAGTGGCGGTATCATAATCGGATATACGAAAATCCGATAATAAAAGTCTTCCCTGAATGAACCGTCGGCCACCATTTCTTTCAGATCCTGATTGGTAGCGAAAATCAAACGAACATCCACTTTTTGAGAAATAGTACTGCCCACCGGCAAAAATTCTCGGTTTTCTAAAAAACGAAGAAGTTTACTTTGAACTTTTAGACTGATGTTGCTGATTTCATCCAGAAAAACAGTGCCTCCATCCGCCAGCTTGAATATGCCTTCCTTGTGGTTATGAGCACCGGTAAAAGCACCTTTGGCATGACCAAACAACTCACTTTCCAGAAGATTTTCCGATAAAGTTCCACAATCTACAGCAAAGAAAACTTTATTTTTTCTGGCACTGTTGGCATGGACAGCCCTTGAAATCAATTCTTTGCCGGTTCCGCTTTCACCGTATACAAGAACTGTTGAATCGGTAGGCGCCACCTTCTGAACCATGGAGACAACCTTTTTTATCTTTGGACTGTCTCCAATTAACTGGTGAGAAAATGATTTCAGCCGGGATTTTTTATACATAAGTTTTTGATTTTGTAGCAATAATTCTCTTTCGGCAAGGGCCTGATGGACGACGGAACGCAGTTCGTGCGGCGTAAACGGTTTTGGAAGGTAGTCAAAGGCACCCATCTTCATTACTTCAACCGCAGAAGAAACACTGGCATATCCGGTGATTACAATTACCATGGTTTCCGGATGCGTTTCTTTTAGGCGTCTTAAAACTTCCATTCCCCCTAAATTACTCATTTTCAAATCGGTGACGACCACATCAAACTGTTCCTCTTCCACCATCTTAAGCGCATCATAACCACTGAGACAATGTTTGACGTTATAACCCAGTTTAGACAGTATTTTTATACAATTCCGGCAAATGGTCGGTTCATCATCAATAATGAGGATAAGAGGATCATTGATTCCCATATTGATTTCCTTGGTTGTAAGGGAGCCTGATTGTGAAAGTGGTGCCTTGCCCCAGTATACTTTTGACATCTATAACACCACCATGCTGTCCAACGATGCCATGGGTGATGGCCAATCCTAGCCCGGTTCCACTCCCTTTGGTTGTAAAAAAAGGCTCAAAAATTTTATCTGTATTCTCGTCGGTAATCCCCTTGCCTGTATCGCTTACTGCAATTTCAACAACCTCATTCAGTGGAATAAATTGAGTTGATACCGTGATTGTATCTCCGGGGTCCGTTACGTCTGTGGCATTGAGTATGAGATTGATAACAGCTTGTTTTATCTGGTCTTTATCCATCAAAATTGACGGGATTTCATCGGAAAGGTTTTGTACGATCGTTCAATCATTGAATTCAGCCTGCTTCCGAGTTAACTTGATACAATCAGCAACAACTTCGTTAAGATTATGATGTTTTTTGGACGGTTTTGTCTGGCGGGCAAAATCGAGAAGACTGGTAACTATTTTGCGGCAGCGGAGCGTTTCATTGGTAATCGTTTCCAATTCCTCATGTATAGGATCATCAATGTCGACGTCTTCTTGTATCAACATTGCTGTTGTCAGGATTGTGGTCAGGGGGTTATTAATTTCATGGGCAACGCCTGCGGACAAACGGCCGATGGATGCCAGTTTATCTTGCTGCATCATTGCCTTGCGGGTATTGATGTCTGCGGTAATATCCCGAGACAGTTCAATGGCGCCGATCACCTCGCCGTTTTCAAAAAGAGGATATGAAGAGATTGAATAATAGATATTATTATTGTCCTTGTCTTTGTGAATATGGGTTTCCTGGGAGGGTTCCTGAGTCTCGAGCGTTTTCACAAGAGGGCATTGATGATCCTCACCGAAACATGGTGTATTTTGCCTGTGTGTGATTTCATAACAGTACCGGCCGATGGCTTCCTTTCGCGTCAAACCCAGTTTATTCAGCAGGGTTTCATTGATGTCCAGAACCCGATAATCGGAACCAATGACCAAAATATCTTCCTGAATCAACTCATTAATGAGAACGTCATACATCGTCCTGTTTCGGTCGCATTCCCTTATTTTCCTTCTCATCACAATTCTTTCAAAGGCCCTTTTCAGAGCTATTTCAAGGGCCTCATCGTCGATCGGCTTTGTGATAAAATCGTTCGCTTCATATTTTAAACTTTTTATAGCCAGATCTAAATCTCCATGGCCTGTGAGCATTATGACCTCTGTGTCTGGATTTCGGCGTTTAATTTTCCGAAGAAGCTCGATACCATCGATGCCGGGCATTTTAATATCGGTAATCACGACCGGAATTTCTGTATTTTTGAAAATGTCAAGGGCATTCGCTCCATTATTGGCTGTCAGAACCTCATAGCCGATATCAGATAAAGAAATGTTGAGTACCTCGCGGATATCCGCTTCATCATCCACCAGCAAAATTGTATTTTCCATTATTTTACATCCTTTGTAGGAAAAGTTATACTAAAACAGGTTTCCCCTTCTTTATCAGTCGTCGCTCTTATGTCTCCGTGGCAGTCTTTGATAATGCCGTAACTGATTGAAAGGCCGAGACCGGTCCCTTTGCCGACTTCTTTTGTTGTAAAAAAAGGTTCAAATATCTTGTCTACAATCTCTTCGGGAATCCCGATACCCGTATCCCTGATCTCTACAATCACCTTATTTTCTAATAATTTCGTTTCAATCGTAATTGTTTTAGCGGCCATGGGGAGCTCATGGGACTTCCTTCTTTCCTCAATGGCATCCCTGGCATTTAAAATAAGATTAATAAAGACCTGTTCCAGCCGGCTGGGATCTGCCATTATGGTCGGCAGGTTTTCTTCAATATTCCAAACCACATCAATTCCTCTGGCTTTTAGTTGCTGGCTGAAAATTTCAAGGGCCCTTCTCAGCACTCCGTTTACCTGAACCTTGTCTAAAATTACATCCGATTTCCGGGCAAATTGTCTCATATGATTGATAATTTTAGCCGAACGATTTACATTGCGGCCTATCTTTTCAAGCATGGTATAGAAGGTATTATTGTCGATGTTTTCGACATTCTTAATTTTTTTAATGCAAAAGCTGCTCGCAGTTTTAATAACCGAAAGCGGTTGATTCAACTCATGAGCAATACCGGTGGCCATTTCCCCCAGCGTTGCCATTTTTCCTGCATGAATGAGCTGCTGCTCGGTTTCAAGCCTTTTGGTAATATCGCTGGTTGTCACTAGTAGTACTTTTTGCTCCAAATACTCAGACGGTGAAATTCGAATAGCGACAAAAAGTGTTTTGCCGTTCTTGTTTAGATGTATCGCCTGGTTAATATAAGCAGACGTCATTATTTTGAAAGCATAATGATCTTTTTCTTCATCCAGGAATAGATCCAGAAAAGATCTTTTTGTGATTTCTTCTTTTTCATATCCATAAACATCTGTTACACTTTTATTGCAGTCGAGTATTTTAAGAGTATTCACGTCCAAAACAAAGACGGCGTTAGGGATATTGTTGAAAATGGCGTAATATTTTTCCTCAGATTTCTCTAAACGCTCTTCAAGTTGCTTCATTCGGGTAATGTCCAGACAGACTTCCATAACAGCGACGATTTTGCCCTGTGTATCTAGAATCGGAGAAGTTCTTGCAAGCCAATATGTTGTCGTCCCTTCCTTGTCCACTCCGATTTCTTCACCGTAATGGGGCAAGCCGTCTTTAAACGTTTTTTCAACCGGACAGACTTCGCATTTTTCATCACGCCGCTTAAAAACACAATAACAGAAATCATTAGGCTTAGGATTAAATGTATCCTCAAACTCTTTATTATAGCTAATCAACCTATAGTTTCTATCCTGAATTGTAATCAGACAGGGTACAAGCTCCAATAGATTCTGGTATTCATCTCTCTGTTTTTTAAGTGCAGCCTGTTTTTCAACAATTTGTTTGCCCATCTTATTAACTGCGTTAAACAGCTGGCCAATTTCATCTTTCTGATTAATGTCGATATCGTTTAAATACGAGCCCTTGGCGATAAGATTGGTTGTGTTTATCAGTTTTTTTATGGGCTGATTTACAAATTTTAACACAAAAATGAAAATAATGGCGGATGTTACCAGAAAAGCAAAAACAGCAAGAACAATGATGCCGTTTTCAAGAAAAGATATTTCTTTATCTGTTTGCTTCAGGGAAACAACAACATCAAGTGCTCCAAGTATCTTCTTGTCCTCAGGATGCACATGGCAAAAATCGGACGAACATCCGGTATCATTGCGTATCGGGCTGATAATTCCAAGGAGGCGACCCTGTGGAGAATTAAAAATTCGTGTTTTCTCAATGAGGCTGAGCTTGGCCAGAGGGGGATCCGACCCATGGCAAACATCGCAGGCCTCTGCTTTTATGTTTGTGGTCAAGTCAAGTTCCAATGGTCGGTTTGAAAATTTTATCTGTCCTTTTTTGTTGTAAATACGTATGGTATCGATTTCTTTCTGCTTACTGATGTTGTTTATGATATGGTTGATATCGTCCCTCGAGTTAATCATCATGGCATAATGGGTGCCGAGGATAATGGTGTTGCTTAATCTGTCGGTTCCCTCTATAATATCTTTCATGACCTTTTTCGTTTGATATTTAATATTGAAGTAGGCCCATGTAGATATGCTTAGGAGTAATGTCAACCCTACCGATAGTATAAGCTTTGAAGCCAGGTTAAAATGAAGATGTTTAAACAGTTTGAACATGACTTGGCGTTTTTGAAATCTCTGTTCTGTTTCGATTGATTCAATTTATTCAATCGTTCTGCGTTTATATATGGCCTGACCGCAAAACTCTCGTTTACGAGGGGGGCGGACGGTTTCGCGGCTCTTAAAAGATTAAATTCCTATACTTTCGAGTTAGAGGATTAAGTCTCCCGGCAGCAAGATGCGGAGAGTGCACTCACTGTTGCAGCTCGGGCAATCAATATATTTATTATCATTACAGTATAATTTTTTCAACAACTGGTCATGACTCTCGGCTTAAATATTCTTTCCATAGCATCCTTTAGCATGGATGGGTGTTTTCTCTTCATTTTTGCTAAAAAATTTGATATGTTCCATGCTTATAGACTATAAGGAAGAGATCAAACATTATTTTAGGGGGATAGAGATGGAACAAGAAAACTCCGGCAGCGGAGATAAATTTAATTCAGAATTAGATAATAACACTTATAACGAACAATATTCACTATGGAAAGAAGAGAAAAAGCTAAATTTCGGAACAAGCGCACGCAAAATGTCTGAAAAAATTCCTTTGTCAAGATTTGGTATCGGATTTTTGATTCTGGTAATTCTGTTAATTCTTCTGTTTGCCAGAAATCGAAGCGCCGTGTTTGAGAATCGGATTTCCGCATTGGAAAACAGCGTAAAAAACTTTGAAGAAATGGTTGAAAATTGGCCGCAGTTGATAACCGGGTGGTGAAAGTTTGGGAACAGGCCCAAACGTTTCAACGGTTCAAGGAGCGCTTTGACCGGTCTGAAGCAGCTTTAACGTCAAGGATGGATCAAATCGTGATAAGCCTTGGCAGCCTTCAAAAACAGATGTCCAAAGCCGGAACTCAAAAAGCTAAAACTTCAAAAACCGCAATAGTACCCAAGAAAACCACCGGAAATCGATATCACATTGTTAAACCCGGTGAATCATTGTACCAGATCGGGCCCCGGTATGGATTGACAGTAATAAAATTGCGTCAGCTTAACAAGCTGGTCGATGGTGATACCATCTATCCGGGACAAAAGCTTGTGGTAAGCCCTTAAGCCCTGCTAAACCGGCTCCGCCGTCTCGCAAGGCGAGAATGTAACGGGCATGGAATGAAACGCAACACAGAAGTTGGACTTTTTACGACGCCGCCAATTTTGAGTTATAACACCAACGGCAGAGCCCATGGACTCTGCCGTTGGTGTCTGATGGTTTCTTCGGTTGACTGTTTAAAGGTCCTTTATAACATTTTACTGCCGAGAAAATACTCCTGCCTTGGTTTTAGTCGAAAAACACTTTGTTTTTATCGGAAATTTTGTATCCTAAAGCTAAAAGTATCTTTCGCTTTGTTTCCATTCTGCACGGCATCCCATTTTCAATCCGTGTAATTGTAATGGGAGATATTCCAGCTTTTCTGGAAAGTTCGGCCTTACTCATCATAAGAGATTCTCGAATTTTTTTTAGGCGATTTTGGCTCATTGAACAAAATTTTTAACCATCTTTAATTTATGATATAATTATTAATTATATCATAAGCTTGTATTTTATTAATGTCAAGCAAAATTATATATAATTTATATATAATTCTATTGAATTAGAATATATTGTATTTCATTAAAATACGTTACTATATATTGTGCCCTAAAAATTTAATCTATTCTTGAAAACAGGGCTGCTTAAATATAACTTTCTTTTAAGTCACTCTGTCAGGGATTTTATCCAGACGTTGCCTTGATGATAGGTTCGGGTCAGGATTTTTATCGCAACATTTTTTGGATTACAGGTTTTCAGTATTCAGGTTGAAACTTGAGTAATGCAGAAATTCCGAGATGATTCGTTCTGCACAACGTTGACTCGGTTTAGGGTTTGGTGATATGGGTAAATCTAAGGTTGGTTTTTTCGACATCCAAACGAATACAAATGATTCAAGTTTTTTATCAGAATGTCGATAAATTGATAAGATAAATCATCGATCTGATTTCGGAAAAATTCAATCACGAAGGCAAGTTAAAGGTCACCTCTTGGAATACCATCATCGTTTAACAATATTAGATCACTATATTAGACAACTGCCTCCTTTCCCCGCAACTATCAATAAGGTCATGGAAATCTGCCGTGATGTAAATACCTCGCCCACAGATCTGACCAAGGTCATCAGTCTAGATCCTGTGCTGACAGGAAAGGTTATGCATCTTGTCAACTCAGCCTATTTTGGTCTCTCACGTGAAATCATCTCTCTGGTTCGGGCGGTTATTATGCTGGGTATGAATACGGTTAAAAACCTTGTTCTCGGTGCAACCGTGATGAACGCATTTGGAACACGAAAAAACTTTCGTGCGTTGAACATGGATATGTTCTGGAAACATTCTCTTGGCGTCGGCGTTATTGCCAAAATGATCGCCAAAAAACGTAACGTAGACAATAAGCTGCTGGAGGGATATTTCATCGCCGGTCTTTTGCATGACATTGGAAAAATCCCTTTGAACATTAAATTTTCTGATGAATACCTGAATATCATAGGAATACCGGAAAAAGAGCCTCGGCCTCTTTTCATTTCTGAAAAACAGTCGCTGGGAATTGATCACACCTATGTGGGAAATCTTATCGCAGAAAAGTGGAAACTGGGAGAGGAAATCTCAGATCCCATAACGTATCATCACGCTCCAGAAACATATAAAGGTGTGCAAAACGACATTCTTTTCACCGTCATTCTATCGGACCATTTCGCAAATAGTTCGGAAATCGGTTTCTCCGGAAACCGTTACTTGGAAAATATTTATCCTGAAGTCATGCAGTATCTCGGGGATGACACTGAATTGTCCTTTGATAATATCAGTGTATTTAACGATGAAGTCGAGCAAGAGATAGAAAAAGCCCAAATATTCTTGAAGATCGCCGGTTGAGGAGGAAATTATGAAACTTCGTTTCTGGGGTGTACGCGGCTCTATTGCATGTCCCGGGCCCAAGACAGTGGAATTCGGAGGCAACACCCCTTGCCTGGAACTTCGGTTCGGCGAAAAAAATAGACTCATCATTATCGATGCCGGAACCGGTATCCATCCGCTGGGAAACCGACTGGTATGGAATGATATTCAAGACGGACCCATAACCACCGAAATATTTATAACCCATACGCATTGGGATCATATTATCGGATTCCCTTTTTTCAGACCTATATATATTCCTGGAACGAAACTAAACGTATACGGCCCGATAACATTTGAAGACGATCCCCTTGAGAAAATAATGGGAGACCTTCTACGATATCGATACTTTCCGGTGCTTCACGGTGAGCTTACGGCGGATATTAAGTACTCACAGCTCGGTGAATGCAAAATGGATCTTGGCGACGGAATCACACTAAAAACAAAATATTTGAATCACCCGCTACTCTGTCTAGGTTATCGATTTGAATTTAACGGCAAAGTTTTGTGTACCGCCTATGACACAGAACCCTTTAGAAACGTTTTCTCAACAGACACAAACGCTGCAAATTTTAATCCCATCGTTCGTGATGAAGGAGAAAAGGCAGCCCGTGAAGAGAATGAAAAATTGCTCGATTTTTATCGCGATGCAGATATTCTCATCCATGATTGTCAATATACCAAGGAGGAATACTTTTCATCAAAAATGGGTTGGGGGCACTCATTTTTTGAGCACGCCATCGATTCCGCCCTCGAAGCCAACGTAAAAAAAGTCGTCCTTTTTCACCATGACCCCCTTCGGACGGACCAGGAACTGTTTGAACTCGAAAAGCGCTGCCGGGAACATTTTGGCAGCCCGTCCGACCTGGAAATTGCAGTGGCAAGGGAAGGGATGGAAATTGTACTTTGAAATGAGAATAGAAGTCATTTTATTTCACGTGTTCACAGGATTTGCTTCCCAGTGAACACGTGCATATTACCTGCCAAAACCCCATCGAATTGCAGATACATCCTTGTTTAATGTTTTTTAAGGTTGTAAAATCCAATATTAGTCTTGTATATTGCATTCTATTTAAAAATGGCTATCAATTCCGTATCCAATTTATGAAGGAAAATAAAGATCGTGTCTAAAAACATCGGCTTTATCTCCACTCGCTTTTCAGGCACCGACGGTGTTACCTTGGAAGCCAGCAAGTGGTCAAAAGTATTAAAACAAAACGGCCACAACTGTTTCTGGTTTGCCGGCGAATTGGACAGAGATCCGGAAACGACTCTTCTAGTCCCTGAAGCGCATTTCAAACATGAAAAAAATGAATGGATAAATGATCGAATATTCGGTCATAAAGGGCGAAACCACACTGTAACCGATACCATTTTTGAATTAAAAGTTTTTCTAAAAAAACAGATTCAAACATTTATTTCACAATTTCACATTGACCTTCTCATCGCTCAGAATGTATTGACCATCCCGTTACATATTCCACTGGGAATCGCTTTAACCGAAATTATCGCCGAAACCCAGGTTCCCACCATTGCCCATCACCATGATTTCCACTGGGAAAGGACGCGGTTTTCTTTGAACGCAGTGGGAGATTACCTGAGAATGTCGTTTCCCCCCAATTTGAATAATATCGAACACGTTGTGATCAACTCGGCGGCTCAAGAAGAACTGGCGCTTCGGACAGGAATTTCATCTACGATCATTCCCAATGTTTTGGATTTTGAAAATCCGCCGGAAATAGATGCCGTGCAAACCGCGACCTTCCGAAATTCTATGGATCTGGAACCGCAAGACCATATTATCTTGCAGCCCACTCGCATTATCCGCCGTAAGGGAATCGAACATGCCATAGAATTGGTCGAAAGCTTGAAAAATCCTCAATACAAGCTTCTCATCTCCCATGAAGCCGGAGATGAGGGATATGAATATTCCGAATGGCTTCTGGAAACCGCACAAGAACGAGGAGTGGATTTAAGATTGGTAACAACGAGTATTTCAGATCCTCTGAACCTTCAATCGAATCACAACGCAAATCCGTCGTTGTGGGATATTTATCCCCATGCTGATTTCATTACCTACCCCAGTCTTTATGAAGGATTCGGCAATGCATTTCTTGAAGCGGTTTATTTTAAAAAGCCCTTGCTCATCAACAGATATGCAACGTTTATCAGAGACATTGAGCCCAAAGGGTTTGATCTGATTGTCATGGACGGATTCCTCACCAAAAAGAATGTTCAACAGGTAAGGGAAGTGTTAATTTCCCCCCAAATAAAAGAAAAAATGGTCCATCACAATTATGAAATGGCCAAGCGTCATTATTCCTATGCGCCCTTGCGCCGCTGGTTAAGCACCATTCTGATAAATTTCTTTGGAATGGATGTATAATACACTAAAGTTTCGCACCCTTAATATTCAGTAACCCCAATACAGCGGAGCAGGCCGGGAAAATTTTTTATGGTAAAATTATACGGATGCCATCGGTAAATAGAAAAAAGCTGCGGAAACAGAAAAATTCTCGCGGATGCTTTTTGTGCGGGCTTGAGAACGAATTTTCTCTGAAAATGAGATGGTATGAAGATCACCAGGCCCGGCAGATACGTTCGACCGTGACGGTTCCGGATCATTTCAACGGATATCCCGGAGTGGTCCACGGCGGTATTGTTTCGGCAATACTGGATGAAACAACCGGGCGTTCGGTGATGCTGAACTCCGGCGAAGATGCGTTAATGGTTGCGTTGAAACTGGAAGTGACCTTCCGTCGTCCGACACCGACCGCTACACCGCTGACGGTTATCGGCTGGGTGATCAAGCAGACCGGGAGCCGGGCTCAGGTTGCCGGAGAGATCCGCCTTCCCGACGGAACCCTCACCGCCGAATGCAAGGCCGTCGTCGTTCGACCACCTAAGGAAATAATAGACAAATGGGAAAATGAAAAGCCATATTGGAAGGTATATGATGATTGAACATTTCTCGTTTGGAAGTATTATCGTCGAGGGAATCACCTATACCAATGATATTAAAATCATTCGAGGGAGTGTAATTCCCGCCTGGTGGAGAAAAAGTGGTCACCAGGTGAACATTGATGACATTCATGACATTATTGATACAAAACCCAATATTCTGGTGCTGGGCAAGGGCAAACCCGGCATGATGAAATCGACTCGATCGTTATGTGAATTTCTCAAGCAAAACGATATCGATTTAATCGAAGAGAAGACATCAAAAGCAATAAAAACGTTCAACCGGCTCTTTAAACAGGGTAAAAATATTTGTGCCGGGTTTCATTTAACGTGTTAAGGAGGCTTTAAATGCAAATTCTGGTTCTTTATTATTCAAAAAGCGGCAACACCAAAAAACTGGCTGATGCCATTGTAAAAGGGATTGAAAGTATCGACGGCGTTGAAGGTGTATTGAAACATACCGATGACGTCACCAAAGAGGATTTTGTGTCATCGGACGGCATCATTGCCGGATCCCCCGTCTATTTCGGCCTCATGGCAGCCCAGCTCAAAAAGATCTTCGACGAATTTGTGGGTGTGCGTAAAAGGATGGAAGGCAAGGTCGGTGCCGCCTTTGCAACTTCAGCAGATCCTTCGGGCGGTAAGGAAACCACCATGATGTCCATTATTCAGGTCATGTTGATTTACGGCATGGTGATTGTGGGAGATCCCATGTCGGCCACCGGGCACTTCGGTACGGCCTGTGTCGGTGCGCCGGACAGCGGAAGTCTGGAAAACGGCATGAAACTGGGTCAGAGAGTAGCGGAACTGGCCAAAAAACTGAGTTTTTATTAAGAATAGCATTTAATGATTAAACTAAGTTTCGAACCCGAATATGGCTGATATGATTTTACCTTAAAAAATCTTTCCGGCCAGCTACGTTTTTTTTAATATTGCTGAAAATTAGGGTTGTGAAACTTTGGCATCAAAATTATGGGAAAATTAAATGTATGGAATTTTTCTGAGATGGTTGATCCTGACATTTTCAATCATCGCTACGTCATATTTGATTGATGGAATACAGGTCAGCGGTTTTTTATCCGCATTTTTTGCTGCCGCTATTTTGGGAATACTGAATGCTTTTTTTCGGCCCATACTGTTATTATTGACACTTCCGGTGAATATCCTGAGCCTGGGGCTTTTTACTTTTGTCATTAACGCCATCGTTCTCATGATGGTATCCGGCTTGATATCCGGTTTTGAGGTGTCTGGATTCTGGTCGGCTGTGTTTGGCTCACTTTTAATCAGCTTGGTCAGTTGGCTTCTGACGTCTTTTATCAGTGAACGGGGAACGGTTAAGTATATTGATTTAAAAAATGTCGGCGGTAACCG
>CAJIBH010000413.1_pt1 | contig 15215 bp, 11 predicted proteins | sample 9199311 | NCBI WGS metagenome assembly CAJIBH01 (sample SAMEA7708295, study PRJEB35096) | sediment metagenome | biome: marine neritic benthic zone biome [ENVO:01000025]; feature: sediment [ENVO:00002007]; material: shallow marine sediment [ENVO:03000034] sea grass bed [ENVO_01000059] ... | reverse complement strand
CGCCCAAATAGCGACCTTCCCATCTTTGGTTAGTGTCTATCCGTAAATGGACTTTTTGCCCAATCTCTGCGTTATGCTCAAAAAACAATCCTCGGAATATCAATTATATGCCTGTGGTTATTTTTTTCGCATGCCTTGATCTTGAACAAAAATCCTCATTTACAGATGGACACTATTTATAAGACAGTGGCCATAAGTGCTAAGAGGGTTCCCTTTTCTATTAAAATTTAGAAAAAGGTGGGATTACAGCGGCGGGCCCGTCCCCGAATTTCACGGGGTTCCCTATTAAACTCATACGAGCACCTGAACATGTCTATTCAAGTAATTAAAAAACAGCATTAAAGTCAAGGTATTTGTTCAAGGTCATTGTTCTTTTGTCTTTAACAGATCGAAATTAAAAACAAACGATGTGTTACCGAAACGAAAATCTCTTTATATTTGATAATCCTTATAGTATGATTGCAACCGAGGTATACATCCAATGAACGGTCTTAATATTTTTACGAGCAACTGCATGGAAACCCTTGCCGAACAATTGGCACTCATCGTAAGAGCGCCGCTTTGTTCGCCGTTTTCTCCAGAGATTATTGTCCTTCAGAGCAAAGGTATGGAGCGTTGGATAGCCATGGAACTTGCCAGACATAACGGCATCTGCGCAAACTGTTTTTTCCCCTTTCCCAACACATTTTTACAGGAAATGTTTAAAAAAACGATTCCAGATCTACCCGAAGAATCTTCCTTTGATCCTTTGACAATGACATTCAAGATCATGAAGGTTCTTCCGGAATGTATCCACTTGCCCGGTTTTGAAAGTTTAAAACGTTATCTTGTTGATGAGAACACCGGGATGAAACTGTTTCAGATTTCGAAAAGAATCGCTGATCTGTTTGACCAGTATCTTGTTTTCCGGCCCGAGATGATATTCAATTGGGAAAAAGGAAGGGACCATCACTGGCAGGCATATCTATGGCGTAAGCTTTCATTCGGAAAGGAACATTTGCATCGCGCCGGGCTCTGGAAGGCTTTTTCAGAAAAGATTAGAAAATCACCACGCCAGATAGAGCATTTCCCCGGCCGTGTTTCCATATTCGGGATATCTTATTTGCCACTTTTTCATCTTAAGGCTTTTGTTGAAATATCACGTTATTCTCAGGTGAACTTTTTTCTAATGAACCCATGTAAAGAGTACTGGGGAGATATTGTTTCCGGTCGGGAGACCAGAAATATACGGAAAAAACAACCTCGATCAAATGACATCTCCGAAAATCTTTATCTTGAAGAAGGACATCGACTGCTGGCTTCCATGGGAACTTTAGGTAGAAATTTTATTTCACTGATGAGTGATCTCGACAGTCAGAGTCAGGTTTTCGAATTGTTCAAAGAAAATCAAGGTTATACAACACTTGAGAAAATCCAGTCGGATATTTTAAATTTAAAAAGCAGGCGGTTTTCTTTCCCTTCACCCAACACACACGAGCCGTCTTCTACGATTGATTCCTCTATTCAGATTCATTCCTGCCATAGTCCAATGCGGGAAATTGAGGTTCTTCACGACAATCTTCTTGCCATGTTTGAAGAAGATCCGGATCTGCTGCCCAAGGACATCGTTGTCATGACACCCGATATCCATTTATATGCGCCATTTGTTCAAGCCGTGTTCGGAGCACAGACAGATGAAAGAAAACGGATTCCATTCACAATTGCGGACCAGAGCATCTTGAAAGAAAGTCGCATTATTGAGGGATTCATGTCGATACTCAATCTTGAAAACAGCCGGATGAGTGTAAACCGTGTCATGGCATTGCTTGAGCTGCCGGAAATTAAAGAAAAATTCGGCATATCCGAATCTGAAATCGAAATCTTGGAACGCTGGATCAAAGAAACCAATATTCGGTGGGGAATCGATGCAGAACACCGCCGCAAGCTTGGTCTTCCGGTTTTTTCGGAAAACACCTGGAAGGCCGGAATTGAGAGACTGCTTTTAGGATATGCAATGCCGGGTTTCGGGTGTAAAATGTTCTCCGGAATTCTTCCTTACGATCATATCGAGGGCGGTGAAGTAAAGATTCTGGGTAAATTTATAGGGTTTTTAGACCGGCTTATTAACAGTGTGGATTATCTAAATCAGACCAGAACATTAAGTGGCTGGAGTAAGGTTTTTTCTGATATTATCGGACAATTTTTTACCCCGGAGCAAAACTCAGAACCAGAGATCCAGATTCTCAGGGGTATTTTGGAGGATATGTCTAAAAAAGAGATATTATCCGGCTTTGATAAATCCATAAAAATCGAGGTTGCAAAATCTTATCTGGGGCGTCTTCTTGAGGATAAACAGCTTCGAAGGGGATTTATTTCCGGCGGTGTGACGTTTTGCGCAATGCTCCCCATGAGAAGTATCCCGTTTAAAGTCGTCTGTCTTGTGGGGATGAACTCCGATGCCTTCCCACGCGAGACAAAAACACTTGAATTCGATCTTATGGCAAAACATCATAGGGTCGGCGATCGAAACAGAAGAAATGACGACAAGTATCTTTTTCTGGAAGCCCTTCTATCCGCAAGAAATAAATTCTATATCAGTTATGTAGGACAGAGCATCCAGGATAACGCCAGGATGCCACCCTCTGTCCTTGTGAGTGAACTCATAGATTGTATCAAAGAAGGATTTGGATTATCAGAAGAGCAGGTGGTCATTTTTCATCGACTTCAAGCATTTTCACCGGAATATTTTAAAAACAACAGCAAACTGTTCAGCTACTCTTACGAGAATTTTATCGCAAGCTCAAAAATGTTTGAAAGTAAAAAAGCGCCTCCTTTGATTTCAACAAAGCTGCCCGAACCCGACAAAGAATGGAAAGACCTATCCATTAAGTCGTTAAGCACTTTTTTCAATAATCCTGCAAAATATCTACTTGAAAAACGTTTGGGAATATATCTGCATGTGAGACCAGATGGCCTTGATGACAGAGAAAATTTCCGTTTAGATCATCTTGGAAAATATATGCTGGATCAGGAACTTGTGACAACGAGACTCTTAGGATCGAGCCTGAAGGATATTTATCCTCTTATAAAGGCCTCCGGAGAACTCCCTCATGGGAAAGTGGGAGAATATATTTACAATGAAATGAGTTTGGATGCCGAAGATTTTGTTCGAAAAATTAAAGACCACACCAAAGGTCGCCGCCTAGAAGACCTTGATGTTGAACTTGACATTGCAGGCTATAGGATATTCGATCGTGTTACGGATGTTTATGAAAACGGTTTGATCAAAACCATATATGCAAATATAAAACCCAAATACATATTGAATACATGGATATATCATCTTATTGTTTGTGCTTTACTTGAAGATAAACGCTCTGTTCAGAGTTTTTTGATTTGCAAAGATGCCGCCCGGGAATTTACACCTGTTTCAAGTGCGTTAAATATCTTAAAATACCTGCTCAATATTTACTGGAAGGGAATGTCAAAGCCGTTGCACTTTTTCCCTGTATCGTCCTTTGAATATGTTTGTAAGATATTGCTGAAGAATCGGACACCGCCGGAAGCCTTAAAGGCTGCACAAAGAAAATGGAGTGGAAGTGATTTTTCACGGGGAGAGTCAAAAGATCCGTATTTTGAGCGTTGCTTTGGCAAAAACCATCCTTTGGACAAGGATTTTGAAAAAATCTCAATGAAAATTTATTCAACCTTGCTGAATCATTGCAATGAAATAATGTTATAAACAATCATTCAGGTGACAATGAAACCTTTTTGGATTCTTTTATGTCTTTTTGGACTCATTTTTGCGATTCTTTTTTCTTTTCGATTAGGCGTATTTAACAAATTCAATTCTGTTTCCGAAGAATCAGCCTCATTTTCCATAGCGCGAGCACCTGAGAAAGACTCGTGGATGAATATTTTGCAAAATGGCCGCAAAATTGGGTCTTCACACACCACCATCTCGAAAACGACAAAGGGTTATCTCTTAAATGAAACCCTTTATATCCGCCTCAAAACAATGGGCCTGATCCAAGATCTCATTCTCAAGACCGCTGGAAAGCTCAATGAAGATTTTACCCTTTCTTCATTTGATTTTGAGATCGGTTCGGGACGATTCCATTTTTCAGCACAAGGATCTGTTTCCGGAAACGTACTTTCCGTTAAAACGCATAACTTCGGTTCTACTAAAGATGTTCATACCAAAATCAAGGAAAGATTATATGCCTCTTCCGGGATAGTTAACGCTGCTTATGCTTTCGGGATGAAACCCGGAGATGAGTTTACCTTACATGTTTTTGATCCGGTGAGCATGAGCAGTGAACCTGTGACAATCAAAGTTATTGGCAAAGAAAACATTCTCAATATGGGCATTCAAAAAAATTCAATGAAAGTGGCAATACAGTATCAAGGGGCAACCCAGCTGGCCTGGATAGGAGAAAATGGTGAGGTTATTAGAGAGAAAGGGCTTTTAGGATTCAGTTTAGAAAAAACGACACGTAAAGACGCACATTTGGGCCTTCTTGCTGAATCTTCCCAAGATTTGGCCGAGATTGCTTCCGTCAAGTCCAATGTACTTTTTACCAACCCATTAAACCTAGAAAGGATCGAAGTCGAAATCAGCGGGATAAACACCAAGGATTTCCATCTTAAAAGCGGAAGACAGGTTTTAAAAGATAATGTTTTGATTATCCAGAAGGAGGATCTGGCCAAGCTTCCTGATGTTATAAATAATATGAATACAATACCCGGACGTTTTGTAAGGCCCGAACTCTTTATCGAGTCTGATCATCCCGATATTTTAAATCTGGTTGAAAAGATTGTAACCGACGTTGACACACCATTAGAAAAGGCAAACAAGCTCATGACATGGGTCCATAAAAATATTGAAAAACGCCCGGTGCTGTCATTGCCTGATGCCCTTGCCACTTTAATGAACAAGGTCGGCGATTGCAATGAACATGCCGTACTTTTGACCGCCCTTCTAAGAGCAGCAGGTATACCTGCAGTAATTGAGGCCGGACTTGTCTACTTAAACGGCAGGTTTTATTACCATGCATGGAATCTGCTTTACATTGGGAAGTGGATAACCGCGGATTCATTGTTTGGTCAACTGCCGGCAGATGTTACCCACATCCGATTTTCAAGCGGGACGATGCAGCAACAGCTCGACATCATGAATGTTATCGGTAAAGTAAAATTAAAGATTCTAACTTTTCAATAAAAAATGATAGAACTTAAAGAGTTAACTAAAAAATACAACGATTTCCAGGCTGTGAACGGGCTGAACCTTGTGGTCCGCAAAGGTGAAATATTCGGATTCATCGGTCCCAACGGTGCTGGAAAGACCACCACGATAAATATGATGGGCGGTGTACTTGCCCCAACCTCTGGTTCTGTGATGATTTGCGGTATAAATATTCAAGATCACCCGATAAAAGCTAAGAGTAAAATCGGGTATATTCCTGATAGGCCACATCTTTATGAAAAACTAACAGGCCTTGAGTTCCTAAAATTTATCGGCGATCTGTACGGTGTTGATGAAGACACCTTTTTAAATAAGTCTCGTGAAAAGTTACGGTTGTTTTCACTTTCTGAATGGGCAGACGACCTTATTGAGTCATATTCTCACGGTATGAAGCAAAGACTCGTGATGGCAGCAGCTCTTTTACATGATCCTGAAGTGATCATTATCGATGAGCCCATGGTGGGTCTTGATCCATTGGTGATCAATATGGTCAAGTCGCTTTTTCAGCATCTTGCAAAGGAAGGTGTCACCATTTTCATGTCGACCCATACCCTGAAAGTGGTTGAAGATATCTGTGACCGCATCGGTATCATCCATAAAGGATCACTTATCGCAACGGGAACTGCAGAAGATTTAAAGCGCGATATTCAGAACAAAGAGGCCGATCTCGAAGAGATATTCATCAAATTGACTGAAGAATGAAAAATGTCATCACTTTATTAAAGCCAAGATTTCTATCCTTTAAAAACAAAGGCCTTTTTAAAAACGGTTCGGGCAGGGGATATAAGCTCGCATTGTTCGGATCAATCGGTATGTTTTTTTGGGGAGGCATATTCGTTGTTTCATTACGGGTCATCGGTTATTTCAAAGCGATTGAAGGACTTGGCGATGTTCTTGCTTATAAACTGCTTTCCATGATTCTTCTCACTTTATTTTCACTCCTTGTTTTCAGTAACATTCTCACATCACTTTCCAAGCTGTATCTCAGCAGAGATCTTTCTCTTTTGAATTCCATGCCTGTCCCAAGTTATAAGATTTTCATTGCAAGGTGGATGGAAAGTACTTTAGACAGTTCTTGGATGGTCGTTGTCTATACGCTTCCTGTATTTTTTTCATATGGAATTGTTTATGGGGCGGGCTTTTTTTTCTATGGCAATATTGTTTTGGTCATTTTAATCCTTTCTATTATTTCAGCAGGCATAAGCGTTATTCTAATTATGATTGTTGTTAATTTTGTGCCGGCGAACCGCATTAGAAACATCTTTATTTTCATTGGCCTTTGCTTTTTTCTAATACTTTTTTTTGCCATTCGTTTTTTACGACCCGAACGTCTTGTTGATCCCGAAGCTTTTTCAAACATGCTTTTCTATCTCAGGTCTTTAAAGGCTCCGGCACCGCCATATCTTCCGAGCACATGGGCTTTTGACAGCATAAAGGCGACGCTTTCGGGACATATAATGCAAGGACTGTTTCACACGATGATCTCCTTGAGTTGGGCAGGGGTAACGGCATTTTCGGCGATCATTATGTCAAATGCGTATTACTTCAAGGGGCTTTCAAAGACCCAAACAGCTCAAGTTCGGCTTTTTAAATACAAATATTCAAACCACCGTTTTTCGGGATTTTTGTCACGTCCTTGCAGGGCGTTTATGTTAAAGGAGGTACGGACTTTTATCAGAGATCAGACACAGTGGTCCCAGCTCTTTCTAATTGCCGCGCTGGTTGTCATATATGTCTACAACTTCAATGCCCTTCCTCTGGAAAAGGCCCCGATAAAGACTATTTATCTCCAAAACCTCCTATCTTTTTTAAACATCGGGCTTGCTGGTTTCGTCCTCATTACCGTCACGGCCCGATTTGCATATCCTGCGGTCAGCAGCGAGCGGGATGCTTTCTGGCTGGTAAAATCGGTTCCCATAGATTTGAGACACTATCTCTGGATAAAATTCTTTATCTATTTATTACCTATGCTCGTTTTAACCGAAATTTTGATCATTGCAACAAATATCTTGCTTGAAGTGACGCCTTTTATGATGGCTCTTTCAATGGTTGATATATTTTTACTGGTTCCGGGAGTTGTATCAATGGGGATCGGTTTTGGCGCAGCGTATCCCGATTTTAAATCGGAAAATCCGGCCCAAACAGTTACCAGTTTCGGAGGGCTTCTTTTTATGATGGTGTGTGCAGGATATGTAGGCGCTGTTATCATTATTCAAGCAGGACCGGTTTATCGTCTGTTTATGGCGAATATTCAGGGAAAAGTATTGACGGCTTTTGAATGGGTATGGGTTTTCGGATCGTTTACCCTGGTTTTTTTTCTCGGCATTGCTGCGGTGATGGTGCCCATAAAATTCGGAGAAAAGAGGCTGTCAAAAATATTGATTTAAAGAGGTGATGAATTTATACATATAAATATTGTCAAAACGAAATTGTGCTTTATTTTATTGATGGTTTCATAACTTATAGCTTGTTGCCCAAACCAAGATTTCTAACTCAATTAAAAAGAGAGGCATTTGGAAACCGACAAAATTTTATTAGATTTGAGTTATAGGAGAAAGAATGGCTGAAACTGACAAAGATGATCTTATCAGCATCATTGATGAAGATGAAAAAGATGCAGTGATTCCCGATACGCTTCCTTTGATTTCCGTTCGGGATATTGTAATTTTTACCGACATGCTCCTTCCCCTCTTTATCGGCCGTGAGAAATCAGTACGTGCTGTTGAGGAGGCCATAGAAAAAGACGGATATTTGTTTTTAACCGCGCAAAAAGATCCAAATATCGAAAATCCGAACCCGGATCAAATATTTACGGTTGGAACGGTGAGCAAGATCCTGCGGATGCTAAAACTCCCTGATGGACGCGTGAAAGCCCTTGTGCAGGGTATCGAAAAGGCCAGGATTGTTAAATACGTTTCAAAGAGATCCTTGTATCGTGTAAAAATTGACATGATTACCGATCAGCCGGTTGAAGAGATCAATATCGAAATGGAAGCATTGATGCGTAATGTTATCGAACACTCCGAAAAGATATTGGCGCTGCGTGGTGAAATGAATAACGATGTCGGCGTTATATTAGAGAGTGTGAATGATCCGGGGAAACTGGCAGATCTTGTGGCTTCAAATCTGAAGTTAAAAATTGATGAATCCCAGATTTTGCTCGAACTGATCGATCCTGTTGAGCGTCTCAAAAAAGTTAATGAGCTACTTTCGCGAGAAGTGGAATTGTCCTCCATGCAGGCTAAAATCCAGTCTGATGTAAAAGATGAAATTTCGAAAAGTCAAAGAGACTATTTTTTAAGAGAACAGGTTCGGGTCATCCACAAGGAACTCGGTGAAGACGACGGAAAATTAAGGGAAATAGATGATTATAGAAGGAAGATAAGAAGGGCCAAGATGTCAAAAAGTGCAGACAAAGAAGCCTTAAAGCAGTTGAAACGTCTGAATCAGATGCATCCTGACTCTGCAGAAGCTTCTGTTGTTCGCACATATCTGGATTGGCTGGTTGAGTTGCCATGGAGTAAAACCACCAAAGACGTTATTGATATCAAGAATGCAAAAACGGTTCTGGATAAAGACCATTTTGGTCTAAAAAATGTGAAGGACCGTATTCTTGAATACCTGAGCGTACGCAAACTTAACCCTAAAATGAAGGGTCCGATTTTATGTTTCGTGGGCCCGCCCGGTGTTGGGAAGACATCTCTTGGTCAGGCCATAGCTCGCGCAGTGAAACGAAAGTTTGTACGCATTTCCCTCGGTGGCATACGGGATGAAGCCGAGATCAGAGGCCACCGTCGTACCTATATAGGTGCTATGCCGGGACGAATCCTTCAAAGTCTTAAACTGAGCGGTGCAAACAATCCTGTTTTCATGATGGATGAGATTGACAAGCTTGGTTCTGACTTCAGAGGTGATCCCTCCTCAGCGCTTTTAGAGGCTTTGGATCCTGAACAGAACTTGTCGTTTAGCGACCACTACCTTAATATACCCTTTGATCTTTCCAAGGTCATGTTTATCCTCACCGCCAACTTTACAGATACGATTCCATCAGCGCTCCTTGACAGGATGGAGGTGATTACACTTTCCGGATATACGGAAGATGAAAAAAAGACCATCGCCCAAAGACACCTCATACCGCGGCAGATTAAGGAAAATGGTTTAAAGTCGAAAACTTTGTCCATCAGTAAAGGTTCATTAACAAAAATGGTATCCGAATACACTTCCGAGGCTGGGTTGAGGAACCTTGAACGCGAAATCGGCTCCCTTTGTCGCAAGGTGGCACGTAAAATCGCCGAAGGTGATAAAGGTCCGTTTCGTATCACAAAAAATAATCTGCAAAGTTACCTGGGGGTTCCAAAATATTTTCCTGAAATGGATCAGGAAAATAGCCAGGTGGGTTTATCCACCGGTTTGGCCTGGACACAGGCCGGTGGCGAGGTGCTTTATGTAGAGGCATCATTAATCGACGGAAAGGGGGAACTCATCGTCACCGGCCAAATCGGAGACGTTATGCAGGAGTCTGCTCGGGCGGCCCTGAGTTATGCCCGTGCCAATCTTGTTTCTTTTGGGATCAAAAAAAATATCTTTGAAAATAAGGACATTCATATTCATGTTCCGGCCGGCGCAATCCCCAAAGATGGGCCGTCTGCCGGAATCGCAATGGCGACAGCACTTATATCTATTTTGTTAAACAAACCGGTCAATAAAGATGTTGCCATGACCGGAGAAATTACACTGAGGGGAAGAGTGCTTCCTATAGGCGGTTTGAAAGAAAAAGCATTGGGTGCACTAAGGGCCGGGGTTCGTACAATCATTATTCCTGAAAAAAACAAAAAGGATCTGGTTGAAATTCCGATAAATGTTAAGCGAAAAATCAATTTTGTTCCTGTAAAAAACATGGAAAAAGTTCTTTTCATTGCAATTGATAAAGGGTGATGGTTGATAAATAATATGAGGATACTTGCTGTTGATACGGCGACAACCAGCTGTAGTGTTGCTATAGTGGATAAAGCGTCTTTGCTTTCGGAGTTCACACTAGACAGAGAAGAGACCCATTCTAAACATTTAATGAATATGATAAAGGCAGCCGTGAGAATGGCAGGCCTTAATTTTTCTGATCTGGATGGATTTGCAGTAACCAGAGGTCCTGGATCCTTTACAGGCCTGAGAATTGGTATCAGTACCATCAAGGGGCTTGCCGTGGCATCAGAAAAACCTGTGGTCGGTGTTTCAAGCCTAAAAGCGCTTGCGCTTCAGGTGTCTTATTCTCGTGATCTTATATGTCCGATTTTAGATGCGCGTAAAGGAGAGGTTTATTATTCCCGATACAGGTTCTTAAGCGATCATTTAAGAAAGCAAACAAAAGAACGCGTGGCACCTCCTGATCAAGCTGTTGATGATCTTAACGAATCTTGCCTGTTTGTTGGCAATGGCGCTTTGCTATATAAAGAAATGATACTGGAAAAAATGGGTAAATTTGCATCTTTTGCACCGTTGATTCAAAATACGATTAGAGCTTCAACCATGGCCTATCTTAGCATGGCAAAATTCGAAAACAACGATACAGATGATATTGAAAAAATATTGCCGTATTATATCCGAAAATCTGATGCCGAGTTGAATTTAGTGATATCATGACATGTATTAATATGTTTTGATGTATTGCCATAAAAATAATTAATAAGAAAACACCTCAATTTTGGGAAAAAATAACAATCATTACGGTTATTATTGACATTAGGGAATCAGATTTGATAAATGAAACAGTTTAGTCTTTTGTTGTATTAAGTAAGATCTGCCCGGGCATATGAAATGAGCAACTTTTTTTGGTCTGACGTACCCAGCAACTCTGCCTTTCCGTTGGCAAGTGCTGGGTATCCTTTTATATTTGCTTCTGTATTTGCAACTGCTATATTTGCGCTTTTGGGGATCGTCACGCTATCTATAGTGGGTCTTGCTGTGACCTTTTTTATCTGTTATTTTTTCAGGGATCCGGACCGTGTTATTCCCAATTATACCGGATGCGTTGTTTCGCCGGCTGATGGAAAAGTTATTTCGGCGGGTTTGGTCGATAACGGTCGATTTTATGAAGGTTCGTGCATAAAAGTCAGCATCTTTATGTCTATATTTAATGTTCATGTCAATCGTATTCCCCATGAAGGACAGGTAAAGGAGGTTCTCTATTATCCTGGAAAATTTTTTTCCGCCAATTTGGATAAGGCATCAAATCATAATGAACACAATGCAGTTTTTATAAAAACCGAAGGAGGGAAGAATATTTGTTCAGTCCAGATTGCGGGACTGATTGCAAGACGCATCATCTGTAAATTACAGAAGGGTGATATTGTTACCCGGGGACAGCGTTTTGGCTTAATATGTTTTGGATCACGTCTCGATGTTTATCTTCCTCCTGAGATAAATTTGAAAGTGGCGGTGGGAGACAAGATAAAAGCCGGGACATCTGTTTTGGGAGACTTGATATGATAAGAACAAAAAGAACTAATAAAGAAAAATCGCATCGAGGAATTTATATCCTGCCCAACATATTTACATCGCTCAATCTTTTTTTCGGATTTTATGCGGTTATCGCTGCAATAAACGGAAAATTTGTCACTGCTGCGGTTGCCATTATTATCGGCGTATTATTTGATATCATGGATGGCAAAATCGCCAGAGCTACGAATACCACCAGCAAATTCGGCATGGAATACGATTCCCTGGCCGATCTAATATCTTTTGGTATAGCACCGGGATTAATGATATATTTGTGGTCTCTAAGGCCATTGGGAAGAATCGGATGGCTGGCAGCATTTCTATTTTTGGCTTGTGGGGCCCTTCGCCTTGCCCGTTTTAATTCGCAGGTAGGTATAATCAGCAGTGATCATTTTGTGGGGCTTCCGATTCCGGCCGGAGCGGGTATGGTAGCAACTGCGGTTTTATTTTGTCATAAATTTGGTATCGAAGGAAAAATTAATCCCATCCTCATTCTTGTGATGTTGTATATTCTTTCTTTTTTAATGGTAAGCAACATAAAATATAACAGTTTCAAAAAACCTGAGCTGTTTAAAAAAATGAATTTCAATGTACTGGTAGCCATTATCTTGATATTGATTTTCATCGCCGCCCAGCCATCTGTCGCTCTATTTTTTTTAGCGCTGACTTATGTTGTTTCAGGACCTTTAGTTAGCATTAAACACCATAAAAAAGGGCGCCAAACCATATCGGAAACCAGTGATGCAAATGAGCATGGATCTAGTCCTATTTAAACAAAATTTAACATAAATCATTCTCGCAATGATGAGCAAAAACATTAAAACTGATTGATTGGACGTATTCATATGACAAAAGAATATCATATTTCTGTAATTCCAGGTGATGGTACCGGACCCGAAGTTGTTGCAGAAGGCATCAAGATCCTTCAAACTTTGGCAGACAAATTCGGTTTCAAACTTAACTTTACCCATTATGATATCGGCGGAGAACATTATAAGGCAACAGGAGAGATTTTACCTGAAAATATACTGGAATCAATCGCCGAATCAAATGCGATATATTTAGGGGCCATCGGGCATCCGGATGTAAAACCGGGTATTCTTGAAAAAGGCATTCTGTTAAAACTTCGGTTTTATTTTGACCAGTATATCAATTTAAGGCCTGTTAAACTCTATGAGGGTGTGGAAACACCGTTAAAGGACAAGGGGCCGTCTGATATCGATTTTGTCGTGGTTCGGGAGAATACCGAAGGACTCTACGCCGGTGCCGGTGGTTGTTTAAAACACGGCACTGCAGATGAAGTGGCCGTTCAAGAATCGATAAACACCCGAAAAGGGGTAGAACGGTGTATCAGATATGCGTTTGAGTATTGCAGGAAAAGAAACCAAAGAAAAAAATTGACACTTTGTGGAAAAACCAATGTGCTGACCTTTGCATTTGAATTATGGGAACGCACGTTCAATGATGTTGCAAAGGAATACCCTGATATTGAAACAGATTATGCACATGTTGACGCTATCTGTATGTGGATAGTTAAAAATCCGGAATGGTTCGATGTTATTGTTACCGATAACATGTTTGGTGATATTATCACCGATCTGGGCGCAATGATTCAGGGAGGGATGGGTATTGCCGCGGGAGCAAATATTAATCCTGAAGGAATTTCAATGTTTGAACCCATCGGCGGATCCGCCCCTAAGTATACCGGTAAAAATATCATTAACCCCATTGCTGCCATTTCAGCGGCCCAGATCATGCTCGAAACCTTAGGGGAACCCTTGGCCGCTTCTTTGATAGAAAAGAGTGTTATTCGAGTCTTGCGTGATGATCTAAAAGATGTTGCCGCAGGTAAAATGGGATACTCAACACAAGAAGTTGGAGATCTTGTGATAAATTATATTAAGGGAAACAGCAAACAATGATGGATAAAAAATTTAACATTGCCGTAGCAGGGGCAACAGGAGCCGTGGGACATCAAATGATTTCCTGCCTTGAAGAGAGAAACTTTCCAATTAAGTCGATAAAATTCTTGGCATCTCGTCGTTCTGTCGGTCGCAAGCTCAAATACAAAGGACGTGACATTGCCGTTGAAGAGTTGACCGAGGTCTCTTTTAAAGGAATCGATAGCGCCCTTTTCTCAGCCGGTGGTGGAACAAGTGATAAATTTGCACCTTTTGCCGCAAATGATGGATGTGTGGTTGTTGATAATTCAAGTGCATGGCGGATGGATCCCGATGTTCCACTAGTGGTTCCTGAAGTCAATCCCCATGCCGTCTCACAGTTTAGAAACAAAGGAATTATCGCGAATCCGAACTGTTCGACAATTCAAATGGTCGTTCCGTTACATCCTTTGCATCAAGAATATGGTATCAAGCGGATTGTAGTGTCAACGTATCAGGCGGTTTCAGGGACCGGCAAAAAGGCAATTACCGAGCTTGATTCCCAGACCCGGGCGATTCTAAATTTTAAAGCACATGAAAACAAGGTATATCCTCACACCATTGCGTTTAACTGTCTTCCGCATATCGATGCATTTTTGGAAAACGGATATACGAAAGAAGAAATGAAGATGGTCCATGAAACCCGAAAAATCCTGGAAGACGATACCATAGGGGTTACGGCAACCACCGTTCGTGTGCCGGTCTTTTTCGGACATTCGGAATCGATTAACATTGAAACAAAAAAGAATGTTTCTGCAATAGAGGTGAGGGCGCTTCTTGAAAGAACACCGGGCGTTAAGGTTGTTGATGATCCGGAGAACAATCAATATCCACTCGCTATTGATGCCGCCGGACAGGACTTGACACTTGTAGGTCGTATTCGTGACGATGAATCAATAGAAAATGGGATCAATATGTGGGTTGTCGCCGACAACATCAGAAAAGGCGCCGCAACCAATACAGTGCAGATCGCCGAAATTCTGACAAAAGAATATTTATCGGGGGAGTAGATTTGGAACGAGTACCAATTACGCGAGAAGGGTATGAGGCCCTTAAAAAAGAACTGGAATATATTCAAAAAGTCGAACGACCCAGAAATATAAAGGCCATTGAGGAAGCCCGTGCTCACGGGGATATTACTGAAAATGCCGAGTTTGAAGCTGCCAAAGACCGGCAAGCTTTTATAGAGGGAAGGTTGAATACATTGGGATACAAACTATCCATGGCGGATATCATTGATCCTCAAAAGCTTCCCAAAGATCGGGCGCTATTTGCCAGTTCTGTGTTACTTGAAAATATTGATACTTCTGAAAAGGTTGAATATCAACTTGTTGGACCCGATGAAGCAAATATAGAAGAAGGTCGAATTTCCGTGTCTTCGCCACTCGGGAAAGCGATTTTAGGTAAAAAACCCGGAGACGAGATTGTCCTGAAAGCTCCGGGTGGAAAAAGATTTTATGAATTAATAGAAATATTTTAAACGGAGGTTATTTGTGGCACGTATAACCATAGAAGATTGCTTAAAGCGGGTAAAAAACCGTTTTTTATTGGTAAACATG
>CAJIBH010000374.1_pt1 | contig 15764 bp, 13 predicted proteins | sample 9199311 | NCBI WGS metagenome assembly CAJIBH01 (sample SAMEA7708295, study PRJEB35096) | sediment metagenome | biome: marine neritic benthic zone biome [ENVO:01000025]; feature: sediment [ENVO:00002007]; material: shallow marine sediment [ENVO:03000034] sea grass bed [ENVO_01000059] ... | reverse complement strand
CGCGCCGCTGGGAAATGCTGTAAACAGCCAGAACGCATCCAACTGGTTGTTACCAAAAGCCTGGGCTGCGTCATTGTAACCCATGGCATTACGCTCGATCTTGTCCCAGACGCCCATATGGGAAAAGAACAGCTCACAATTGGCAAAAGCACCGGAACCGGCGTTGCCGACGCCGACTTTTTTACCGGTCAAATCCTTTACGCTCTTGATTCCCGAATCGGCCCGGATTACCAATTGTGCCGGAGCACCGTATAACCAGGCAACCGCTAAAACATTTTCATATTTTTTGGGATCGTTTTTCATCTGGCCGTTTCTTCCCAGCCAGACATGACCGGAATAGACCACGCCCATTTGCTGTCTTCCGGCGTTCACTTTCCTCAAATTTTCTACAGAACCCGCAGATGTTTGGGCTTTTACTGAAAACTTTTCCATCGCTTTAACCGGCTTATATACCTGTATAGCGTTTGCAACCACCTGAAAGGTTCCACCGGCCGGTCCACCGCCGAAAATAATCCTTTTTTTAGCAAACGAATCTGCTGAAAAACCAAAGGTTATCATTGAGATGGCACAGATGGCAATGATAATTGTCAATATTTTACTTCTCATTAGAGTATCCTCCTTTTACATGGTTCAATTGTGTATGATATTCATCCGTAGCCTCTCAATATGGCAAGACAGGATAAATGAAATTAAGCGAAATGATTGTAATCAAACAAGATGGGGATTCATTGCGCTCGTTACTTATCCATCAATGAACTGCGGAACGTATTGAGAAGCTGCATCAATTTTCCGTTATTCGCTTTCGAAAATAACGTCTATTGATACTCACCCTAAAACATATTTTTTTTCGTTGTATCACCTCCTTACCTCGACATGATCGATATAATTTTTTCCGTTAATCAGAACGCCGCCAATCCTTGGGCGGAATAAACTTTTTTGTTGCAAGGTCTTCAGGCCAGACGCATTCAAATTTGCCGCCCGTGATTTGAAGGACCTGCGTGGGGAGGCTGTTCTGTCGATGGAATTTCCCATAGGATTTAAACTTCACAGGGCCGAACGGGGTTGTCATGTCGGTGTCGTCCAATGCCGCCCGGATGCTTTCAGGGCGAAAAGAATCGGCCCGCTTTAACGCACCTGCTGCCGCGAGCAGTGCAGAATAGGCTTCGGCCCCATGATAGTCCGGTGGTACGGAATACTTTTTGATATACGCATTGTAATATTCTTTTGTCCCGGGATATCTCAATTGGTGGGTCCACAGGGTTGCTGTCAGCAAATGATTGGAAAAGTCTCCGGCTTTGTCAATGAATTTTTTGTGGGTAAACCCGCCGGCACCGCCGCACAGCAATGAATTGATCTTTGACTCTTTGATCGTTTTTGTCAGTAATGCCGCATCATTGAGGTAAGAAACCATATAAATCACATCAGGAGCCGCTTCTTTCACCCGGTCAACAATACGTTTGAAATAGTCGGGTTTCAGTCTTTCTTTGTGATAGGGCTCGATCCTGCGAAGATCAATGTCATTTTCACGACAAAACCACATCATCCTCAGTGCTAAACCGTTACCGTATGGACTGTTTTCATAGACAATTGCCATGGATTTTGGCTGGATCTTTTTCAACAAAAAATCCTCCAGCCCTTTTGCATATTCACTGGCCGGTGCATTTAGCCTGAATACATTTCGCCATTTTCTTTGCGTGATTCTGTCATCCGAAGCCGTGCATACCAGTAAAGGGGTGTTTAATCTATCCGCCACCCGGGCCATATATGCGGTATTGCTACTTTGATAAGCGCCGACCAGCATAATTGTCCCGGATTTTTTTACCAGTTCTTTAACGATCTTTTCCCCTGTTTTTGGTTTTCCCTGGTCATTGCCATACACAAGTTTTAAAGGCCGGCCTTTGATCCCGCCGTCCTTATTGATTGCCTCCAATGCCATTTCAAACGAATTTTTCATCATCGTCGCATAGGGAAACTTTTCCGAATGGAGAACTCCGACAACAACAGGTTCCAAAGCCATTCCACTTTTCGGCGTTATGAAAGCGCCTATGGCAAAGAAAATGAAACATAGACAACTTGTAAGTATTAATCTGTTTTTCATAAAACACTCCTTAGTTCATGGAGACCAAATAAAAGCAAACAGCCGTTTTGGAACAAAGAATAGAGCTGAAATCAAGAGAGAAGTAACATTAACGGTATTCTAAGAAATACTAGAGTGTTAGAGAAGCGTCAATTGGAGTATTTCTGATTCTGCTGTCGGAAATATTCTTACATACAAAAAAATTGAGATTTAGTAAGCGTTTACCGTTCTGTGTTTTGGGTTAACCTCTTAACCTCTGAGGATTGAACATGTGAATGGTTAAAATATTTATTATCAGAATTTTATAGGAAATCGCAAGACTAAAAAGATAAAATTAAAATCCTGCAACAAACAAATTGGCTTAAGCCCATTTTGCTTTAAAACTTTACTTGAACACTTTCTGCTGTTATTTATATATCTTTATTAAATCTGTTTACTTTTTTTTTTAATCGTATCAGTTTCAATGAAATCTACACATTCAATCATTTTAAAACTATTAAATTACCAAATCGAATTTAAAGTAAAGAGAATCAAACATGAAACTTCGCTCAATCCTTATGGTATTGTCTTTGCTGGCTTTTTTATCTGCTTCAACAGGGGGATACCTCTATTATTCGTCGTTAAAAGAATCCGCACAAAAAGAATCGGAAAGGCAGACCTCGACGCGGGCAGAGATGATTCGGAAAAACCTGTCTTCATTTCTTTCAGAAAATATCAAACCGGTGAAAACCATATCCGGAATGGAGGAGCTTCAGGCTTGTCTGATCACCCGCGATCAGGGTTCACTTGACAAGGCAAATGCCATGCTTGACCATTTTAAAACCTCCCTGAATGTGGACGTCTGTTACCTGATGGATTCCGTAGGGAATACCATCGCGTCAAGCAACCGTAATGATCCTGACAGCTTCGTGGGAAACAATTTTGCGTTTCGACCATACTTCAAAGAGGCTTTAAAAGGTATCCCTTCCACCTACATGGCACTGGGTACGACATCCGGAAAACGAGGGGCATATTACAGCCATCCGGTTTACGTTGGAGGACAGGAGTCTCCGGCAGGAATTGTGGTTATAAAGGCGTCCATCGAACTTATCGAAAGCGAATTAACCACGACTTCAGGCGAAATTGTTTTGGTTACCGATCCCCAGGGAATTGTATTTATTTCTAATCAAAAGGGATGGCTCTTCCATTCATTAGGGAAACTTTCACCCACCGACAGCTCCCAAATTTCGAAGTCTCTCCAATTCGGAAATGGACCGTGGAAATGGATCGGCCTGGAAATCAAAGGAAAAAAATACGCCGAGGATACTCAGGGTAACGATTATTTCATTCACCGGTTGGGTCTTTATAATTATCCCGGATGGGATGTTATCCATTTGTACAATCTAAAAGAAATATCCAAAATCTTTTTTAGCCCTCTGCTCAAAATTATAGAACCTATTATTATTGTGTTGTGTGTTTTGGTAGGACTGGCGGTTTTTTTGCTTTACAAAAAAGCGAGTGATGAGCTGATAAAACGCAAGATTTTTGAGAGGGCGTTACAAAAAAGCGAAGAAAGATATCGTTCTATTTATCATAATACCCCGGCCATGCTCCATTCCATAGATCCAAACGGTTGCCTGATCAGTGTGAGTGACAATTGGCTTGAAATAATGGGTTATGAACGTGAAGACGTCATTGGCCAAAAGCTGACGCGCTTTTTCACCCCGGACTCGAAGTCCTATGCTGAAACAGTCGTTTTCCCCGAATTTTTTAAGACCGGATTTTGCAAAGACATATCCTATCGGTTTATAAAGAAAAATGGTGATGTCATTGATGTCCTTCTTTCCGCCATTGGTGACCGGGATGATGAAGGAAATATCACTCGATCTCTGGCCGTATCTATTGACGTCACCGAACGAATCCGAGCCGAAGAAGACTTAAAACTTGCCAAAGAAGAGCTCAGTCGATATTCTAAAGATTTAGAGCGTCAGGTACGAAAACGAACGATAGAGATTAACAGTATTCTTCAATATACCCCGTCCGTTGTCTATATCAAAGACAGACAAGGGCGGTATATTCTGGTTAATTCACGATTTGAGGAATTGTTTGGTGTTCAAAATGATGACGTTCGCGGGAAAACAGACGATGACATTTTCCCAAAAGAAGCGGCAGAACAATTTCGGAACAACGACCTGGAAGTCCTATCAAAAAGACATTCCTGTCAGGTAGAAGAATACATTCGTCAAAAGGATGAAATTCACACTTATCTTTCTGTAAAATTTCCTCTTTATGATGAATCAGGTGACATCATCAGTGTTTGCGGGATTTCAACTGATATTACCGATGTCAAAAAGGCCCAGGATCAACTCAGACGCCTTTCGGGAAGCATTATGGCCAATCAGGAAAAAGAACGTTCTGCCATTGCCAGAGAATTGCACGATGAACTGGGGCAAGTCCTGACGGCACTCAACATGGACTCGGTTTGGCTGCATGAACATCTGAAGGAGACAGATGCAAAAGCCGCCCGGCGAGCATTAACAATGTGCGAACTGATCGATGAAACCATTGAAGAGGTGCGAAGCCTGGCCATTCGGCTGCGACCGGGAGTTCTCGATGATCTGGGACTTGTGGATGCTTTGGAATGGTATACTGCCGATTTTGAGAGACGTACCGGCATCACTTGCGTGTTTGAACATGCCGACATTCCGAATATCAATGACAATCTCGCTACCGCAGCGTATCGTATTGCTCAGGAAACTTTGACGAATGTGGCTCGCCATGCTTCTGCAAGCCGTGTAGAAGTCGATCTTCAGGAAAATGAAGGAATTTTGTCGTTATCAACCATCGACAATGGTATGGGATTTAACGCCTCGGAAATATTGGAAACCAAAGCCCTTGGGCTTGCCGGAATGCGTGAACGCGCCGTTCTTGTGAACGGCGTTCTGAACGTCCAATCCCGACCGGGAGATGGGACCCGTGTTCTTTTCAAGGTCCCAATCGATGGTCAGAAAGGAGGGGGAATTGATCAAAGTCTTGCTGGCAGATGATCACAGTATCGTTCGAGCCGGAGTGCGCCGTCTTGTGGAAGAAAGTGATGACATTGAGGTGGTTGCCGAAGCGGCCGACGGTAAAGATGCGATTCATAAAGTCCGCAAGTATACTCCCGACGTGGCTGTCATCGATATCTCCATGCCGGGAATGGATGGATTGGAGGTTATCAGTCAGCTTCGTTCTTTTTACCCCAAACTGCCGATGATTATTCTGACCATGTACGAAGAAGAACAGTATGTGGTTCGAGCCATCGAAGCCGGAGCTATGGGGTATATTACGAAAAGATCGGCACCGGAACAACTTTTAAAGGCCATCCGTAAAGTACATGCCGGTTTCCGATATCTTACCGCCGAGGCCGCTGAACTGCTGGCATTGAGAGTGGCCAGGGGGGCGGACAGCCGTTCTCCCCTTGACAATCTGTCCATGAGAGAACTTCAGGTGTTGAGGCGCCTGGCGATGGGGCATACCAATCGGGAAATCGCCGAATCTTACCATATCAGTATTAAAACCGTAGACACCTACCGTTCACGGTTGTTAAAGAAACTCAACCTGCGAAACAATGCCGAGCTTTCGCGTTTTGCGATTCAAAACCGGCTTATTGAGTCATAATTTCGGTCTCGATCAGCCACGTATACATCAACAGTTATTCCTGCACAAAACTTTGTTTTAAAAAAAAATATAAAGTTAAGGCTTTTAGACAGTTACACAAGATATGGCGGTATTCATGGTAAAAAATTTTGTCGTTATATAAGGAAACCTGATGAGCTCAAGCCTTGCTTCTAAAACCTCAAGCTCAAAAGGCCTTTTTATAATTGCCACCATGTGCATTGCCGAAGTGTTCGGTATGCTCGGGGTTTTCGCTTTTCCAGCACTTCTGCCCTACTTTCTGAAGTTGTGGGGTTTATCAAACGGACAGGCCGGGTGGATCAACGGCATCTATTTCGCCGGCTATACGGTTGCCGTACCACTGCTCACCAGTCTTACCGACCGGATTGATGCCAGACGAATATACCTGACCTTCTGCATTCTGGGTGTTTTGTCCAATTTGGGATTCGCTTTTCTCGCGTGCGGATTCTGGTCGGCGCTTATTTTCAGAGGTTTAAGTGGTCTTGGGCTTGCCGGCACCTTCATCCCGGGACTAAAAGCTATCATCGATCGACTGGAAGCTCATGCCCATCCCCGGGCTATTTCTCTTTATACGGCCTGTTTCGGCCTGGGAGTGAGCATCTCTTTTTATTTCGCCGGTGAAATGTTCAGATGGTTTGGATGGAAGGAAACATTTGGAATTGCTGCGATGGGCTCTATTTTTTCGCTGTTCCTATCTTTTCTGGTATTAAAACCCAAATCAATACCAGTGGCATCTTGCGGCACGACAACGGATCATATTCTTAATTTTAAACCGATTTGGAAAAACCAACAGACACGCGCCTACATCCTTGCTTATACCTGCCACATGTGGGAAATGTTTGCTGCCCGGTCATGGCTGGTGGCCTTTTTGAGCTTTAGTATTACCCTTCAGAAGACGCCGGGAGACTTTATAGCGCCAACTACTGTCATGGCTATCGCCGGAATCGGGGGTATGCTGGCCAGCATTTTGGGTGGAGAGCTGGCCGTTCGCCTGGAACGACATCGGGTTGTGGCGGTAATCATGGGAATCTCCTCTCTTCTGGCGCTGACCATTGGTTTTTCAGCTCGGATGCCCTACAACGTCGTAGTGGCGCTGTGTATGGTCTACACCTTGTTTTTTCAAGGGGACTCTGCTGCGATTCATACCGGAGTCATCACGTCAATAGCGCCCGAGCGCCGAGGCGCCGCCATGGCCCTTCAGTCTCTGCTGGGGTTCGCCGCAGCATCTTTGGGATCGGTGGCCGCCGGTTTGATGCTGGACATCACGGGCAGCGGTTCCACTGTTTTGTCTTGGGTATTGACCTTTGGGTCCATGGGGATCGCCGCCGCACTCGGCGCCATTTCACTGCGCCGAATCAAGGGGTTTCCGTGAAAATTGAATCCTCCATCCGCCTTCAGGCCCTGGTTTTTTGCCTGGTTGGGGCGGGCTTCACCAGCATTTACATCACCCAACCCGTGCTACCGGTTCTTCAGATGGAATTCGGTGTAGATGAAACCATAGCGTCTTTCAGCATTTCGGCGGTAATCTTCGGAATCGCCCTTTCCAATTTGCCATTAGGCATCTTAGCAGACCGTTATCCGATAAGGCCCATCATTACGATCGGCAGTTCGGTGGTTATCGTATGTGGTCTTTTATGCGCCGTAACCGATAGTATTGTACTGCTGATTATCGCCCGGTTTTTTCAGGGGCTGTCTATACCTTCCCTGACGACCTGCCTAGCCGCTTATCTGTCCAGAAGCGTCCCCAAAGAACGTCTCAATGTCGTGCTCGGTTCGTACGTATCCGCGACAGTGGCCGGCGGTCTTATCGGTCGCCTGCTCGGGGGCTGGATACATTCTGTGCTTCACTGGCGTTACGCATTCGTAAGTTCAACCGTTTTACTGTTGGCAGCGACCATTGCCGCATCCGGATTCTTGCCGGCGGAGAAAGAAGATATCAAAAATGAAACCGGGTCTATAGGTATTATTGGGTTGTTGGCTCAAAAAGACCTCTTGCGCATTTACTTGGTGGCTTTTGCGGCATTTTTTGTGTTCTCATCTATCTTCAACTATCTCCCTTTTTATTTGTCCGGACCATCTTTTCAGGCATCCACCGAGATCATCACGCTGATGTACCTGTCCTACATTATTGGAATAATCGTCGGCCCTTTAGCAGGCAAGCTCAGCAACAGGGCCGGCAATGGGGTAACCATAGCTTTTGGTGCAGTGGTTTTTGGCATTGCTATTGGGATAACCCTCATCAAGTCAATGTTGGCAATTGTTGCTGGTCTCATTGGGATCTGCGCAGGCTTCTTCGCCATTCACGCCTCTGCCGCAGGTTCCCTTAACCGCAAACTTACCTCCAGTCGGGGGCGAGCAAATTCTCTCTACGTGCTTTTCTATTATCTGGGCGGATTCATCGGCATTACCATAAGCGGCTATGTATATATTATTGCCGGTTGGTCCGGCGTAGCAGCACTCGGTTGTGCTATACTTTTAATTACTCTTATTCTCGGAATCGAAGAAATTATAAAAGAAAGGCTTTCGAGAAAATAACCCCATAGGCGTTTGGCGTTACGGGATAATTTTAACTTACACTGCTTGCTCAATTGAATTTCAGGGGTTTCAACAGGGAAATCGCATTTCCTGCGGCTTGTCGAAGTTCAGCGAAAATCCCGCCTTGCGGCTCTGGAAGATCGAATTGTCCTTGATCGAAGTTGGTTTGGCAAAATCTTTTAAAATAAGAATTGCTTGACTTGACAACGGCCATTGTATGATATCTGATCATAAAATCGAATTTTGAATACAGGCAATATTTGTAAGTTATCTCTAATCAACCGCATCTCTGTATCCCAATAATTAAAAAAGTATATTATGGCACAATACAAATTTAATGGTAAACAGCCAATTGTTGGTAAGGATTCTTATGTTAGTCATCTTGCAACTGTCATCGGTGATGTGATTATCGGAAACAACTGTTATATTGGTCACGGTGCTATTTTAAGGGGGGACTATGGCAGGATTGAAGTAGGTAACGGTACGGCTATTGAAGAAGGGGCCATAGTTCATGCTCCCCCTGGCGAGACAAACAGAATCGGACAAAAAGTTACCATCGGCCACGGCGCTATGGTCCACTCAAAAAATATTGATGATCAAGCTGTCATTGGTATGGGATCCGTAATCAGTCTTTGGTCTGAAATAGGAGAATGGACAATTGTCGCAGAAGGGGGCATTGTTAAGATGAAACAAATCATTCCTCCGAGAGTGGTCGTTGCGGGGAATCCCGCAATAATCGTACGAGATCTGTCTGTAAAAGATCAAGATCTTTGGAATTGGGGCAAACAAGTTTATATTGAACTCGCCAAAAAATATTTGGATGAGGGGATGGAAAAGGTCGGTTAACATCAACTATGAATTTCAGGATATATGTGATCCGCAAGAATTTGCTTCAGGTCGACATTTTGGCAAGCAAAACACAACTTTGATTTCGGTTCGAAGCCTTCAATTTTTTTGGATTTGAAAATTTAGTCACATTATAGCAAATCAAGCCCCTCTCGTTCTCCCTGATTTAACATAGGCAGGGATAAGGGAAGTCCTTATCTGCTCCGGAAGCCTATTCCTTTAGGTTTAAATTATGTAAAATGCTTCATATATTTTATGTGGTTTACACCATAATTTCAGATGCTTGAGTATGAATTAATACTATCAATCAGACGCTTCAATTGATATAATCATCTAATTTTATTACAATCTAAATTTAAATGTATCACAACAAATTGACTTTGCATGATTTTTGCACTATTGGAAAAGATATTACCGCCATTCATTTGGAGTTTACCGAACTATTCAAATAGAAGTTATTAATATGGATAAGAAATTAAAGATATCTTTATCGATAATACTTGGAGGATACATATCCAGCTTAGGATTTTACTTCACCTGGGGTTGGACAAAAGGATATTACTTATTTAACCAAATGCGTTACAGTGATACTTATGTTTTAGAAATCGCTGTAGTTGTATTTGCTATAACTGTAATATATTTTTTTTCCTTGTTATTGATTTTGTATGCTAGATCACTTCAAAAGTTTTGGGCATCCTTTTTCCTTGTATCAATAATAACATTGTTGACCTTCTTTTTAATCCCATCTAGCTATTATGCAAGTTATCTCTTTGAAAGAGCTAAAGAAAAAGTGCGGATTGAAAGGGCTAAAGAAAAAGTACGAACAGAAAATGAACGTATGAAAGAAATTGAAGTTAAATTAAATAAAGCAATTATAATAAATGATGATTTTGAAAAATCCATTACAGAACTTCAAGCAAAGTTGGAATATGAGCGTAAAGAAAATGATAAATTGAGAAAACAGTTAAACGAAACAATCAGAAAAACGAAATCTTTAGAAGAAGAACACAAAACAAAAAGAGATGTTGTTGTTCAAGCGAAATCAAATAAGGATTATTCTAAGATAAAAACAATTTCAGCGGTGATTAACACCGATTCAGATACAAAGAAACAGGAAATCATTTTTAAGGTCCAGATTATCTCTTCAAGAACCCGTCTTAAAACAGATTCCCCACAACTTAAGGGACTAAAAAATGTATGGGAATATAAAGACGGCGGCCGATACAAATATACTGTAGGAAACCAAAAAGATTTAATATCGGCATCTGCATTACAGTCAGAATTTCGAAGGAATGGTTTCAGTGATGCTTTTGTGGTTACTTTTAAAAATGAAAAAAGAATACCCGTGAGAGAAGCGCTGAGACTTTTGAATGAATCAGTATACCAATGAGTTATCTGCCACAGGACGAACTTGACAATGGGAATTTTATGATATCACAATGCCTGCTAAATTATTTGTAGCTCAAATATTGGTAAAAGATCAAAGGTTTTGACAAGCTCGATTTTCGTGGCATAACATCTGTAACTTCGATGGTACTTTATGGGAAGATTTAATAGCCTAAATTGGAACAAAAATGAGACTGTTATTCAATATTAATATTGTGCCTCAAAAATTAATCCACAGAGCAAAGAAATGATAATCAAACATCGTGGTATTGAGCCTCAAATTGACCCTTCGGCCTATGTTGCACCAACGGCAACTATTGTCGGCAATGTGATTATAGGCCCCAAAGTAAAAGTGATGTTTGGGGCTGTAATTAATTCAGAAGGAGCCAAAATAGCTATTGACGGTAATACCATTATTTCTGAAAATACAGTAATAAGAGCAACAGCAGAAGGAAATAAAGTTCATTGTGTTGATGTTGGAGAAAATGTATTTATTGGCCCGCACTCAACAATTCTTGGCGCTACACTTGAACCATGCTCTTACATCGCTACTGGTGCAACCATATTGCAGGGCGCAAGAATAAGTTCCGGTTCAGTAGTGACAGTAGGTGCCTTAATCCACTCAAATACTATAATTCCAAAAGACTTTTTTGTTCCTCCCTACATGATAGCAATTGGAAATCCTGTCCAACTTTTCAGTCCGCACCAAAAGGAAGACGTCGGAAGGGCTATAATGTCAATAGGTTTTGCCGACGTTGCCTTTAATATTGATGTGACAGAAAAATCAAGAGCAGAAATTTATAAGGAAACAACTTTGGTGCGATCTAAAGAATACGATGCACATTTTACAGACCAAATAATAGAAGAAAAAGCACAAAAATAGGGTCAACCAGAAGGCGCGAAGTGCGGTCAAGCAACACTGAAAGGTCTTTAGCACCACTGGTTACCCTAAACGTCAAGATTTCAGATAGCTCCAACTGAGCTGTAAAAAACTCAGATTTAAGATCACTGAAATGGATCTTGAATCTGAAAGTGGGCCCAAATAGTTGTGATTTAGAGAACGGCTAAACCTTTTCTTGGAAAATTAAGACCAATTTCACTATATGTAAATTTTCTCGAGTTATAATTTTCAACACTACGAGAAATACTCTAGCGTTGGGCAGAGAGTATAGAATGGCTACTATCGATCCCTATAAGGGCTTTGCTGACCGCTACGACTGGATAAATTCACAGGATCCAGGCAGGAAGGAGTTTTTTAGACAACTCTTTGAGATGCATAGGGTCACTGATGTGCTCGACTGCGCGTGTGGTACTGGCTCAGATCTGATCATGTTTCATTCGCTGGGTTACAACGTCGTCGGCTCGGATGTATCCGATGCGATGCTCAGACAAGCTCAGAAGAAATTAATCAAAACTGACATTGATTTGCCTGTCAAGAAGGCTGACTTCCGGGAGCTTGAAAAGCATTTCAAACGGCAATTTGACGCTGTAGTTTGTCTCACTAATTCCATTAACGAAGTCCTTGAAGAGTCAGAGATCCGTCGCGCCCTTAAAAGCATGAAAGCGATGTTGCGTCCAGGCGGTATTTTGGTATTTGACCAAGGGCAGTCCGATGCCATGATGAAGAACCCACCGAGATTTGACCCGGTCATAAATAATCGTGATTTCTCTCGTTTGTTTGTAATGGAATACTCAACCGACGTAATGAAGGTCAATATCTTCGATTTCGTTCACACTGAAAAAAGATGTGAATTTCAAAATACTACTGTGAATGTTGCGATTCGACTAAAAAATGAATGGGAGAAGATACTTTCCGATGTAGGGTTTTCCAGTGTCCAATATTTTGGAGACCTAGACTTTGCACCGTATGACAAAAATACGAGTCTACGACTGATAGCTGTCGCTAAGAATTAGAGAAAGGAATTCGTCCAACAATTGAGTGAACGCAGCTTTATAAATCCACTGTGCGTCCTTACAAACCGGTTACTCATAGCGTTTGGCCTTGAAGATCTGAATTATACTCGGGAGGTTACAGCATGCCGTATAATGAACAAATTGAATCTATAATAAAAAAAATCACATCCGGTTGGAAAAATACCGATCACAAGAAAATGTTCGGGGGCGTATGCCACCTTTTGAATGGAAATATGTTCTGCGGTGTCCACAAAGATTTCCTCATCCTCCGACTTGGCGAGGAAAACAGCAATAAGGCTTTGGCATTGCCGCATGTGAGGCCATTTGACATCACCGGAAAACCCATGAAAGGATGGGTCATGGTTGACCAGGATGGATTCCAGACAGATCGTGACTTAGCGAGTTGGCTGAATAGGGCCATGCACAAGTTGAATACAATGAAGCGAAAATGATATTGAAACTTCATATTAAAGGAGGTTTTGCAGAATTGATATCAATATTCAAACAATGCAAACGGTGTTTCGGCCCATCTTATCTGAAATGCACATGGCTAAATAGCAAGTATTTCGGTAACGGTGAGGCAGTTATTGTTCAAAACGAATTGTCAAATATAAGCACCTTAATTATTAATAATGTAGAAAAAAATAAGGCCCGGCTAATTCGAGGTATCAAGAAAGATATCGTATTTGTGTTAGAAGGAGTGATTGGCGGATTGCTGAACGGAAAGATAGCCTTGCACCAAGAGGGAAATTTTCTCAAACCTTGTCCCGAGAATTCTCAGAACCGGGCTGAAAGTTTTCCAATTTCTCTTAAAATTTTCAATTCCAATACAAAAGAGGTGCTCGCGACATATTCCGCGATTTTCGAGAATTAGAGATCATAACAATATCAATATTTGAAACGCTCAATTTAGGATTTTATATCCCCAGATATACCTCTCTCACATGGTCGTTGGCCATCAGCTCCTGCCCGGTGCCTTCGAGGACGTTTCTGCCGTTTTCCAGGACATAGGCCCGGTCGCACATGGCCAGTGTCTGTGTGACGTTCTGCTCAACCAAGAGGATGGTTACGCCTTCCTTGTTGATCTTTTTGATCAAATCGAAGATATCCTGTACCAGAATGGGGGCCAGACCCAGGGACGGCTCATCGAACATCATCAATTTCGGCGCAGACATCAATCCGCGCCCCACGGCCAGCATCTGCTGTTCCCCTCCGGAAAGGGTGCCGGCCGTTTGTTTTCTTCTTTCCTCAAGCCTTGGGAACAGAGAATACACATCGTTCATGGTTCCATTTCGTTTTGCCTTGGCCTCGCCGTAAAGAGAACCCATGATCAGGTTCTCCTCCACGCTCATCTCCGGAAAGAGACGCCGTCCTTCGGGAACGTGAACAATCCCCTGTTCGATGATCTTGTAAGGAGGCAAGCGGTCAAGGCGAATACCATTAAATTCTATGGTGCCGGACGCCGGCGTCAACAATGAAGAGATGGTCTTGAGTATCGTGCTTTTTCCGGCCCCATTGGCGCCCACCAAAACCAGGATTTCTTTCTCTTTGACCTCAAAGGTGACATCCCAAAGAACCTGTAGATCCTCATAAAAGACGTTGATTCCATTAACCTTGAGCATGCTGCTCTCCCAAATAGGCCTCAATCACCGCCTGGTTGACGGCAACCTTCCGAGGGTTTCCTTCTGCAATGGTTTGGCCAAAGTTGATGGCGTAAATTCGATCCGATATGGTCATGATGACCTTCATAATGTGCTCTACTATCAGGATGCTGATCCCATTGTCTTTTATTCTTTGAATCAGACCAATGGCCTCATCAAGCTCACCCGGATTCAAACCGGCAGCGGTTTCATCCAGAAGTAAAAGCGCCGGTTTTGTCGCCAGCGCCCGTGCAATATCAAGGCGTTTTCTGCCGGCGATGGGAAGGCTCTTGGCCGGTTTGTCATTCTGGTCCGCAAGATTACAGAATTCAAGAACACGTAACGCCTCATCCCTTGCTTCGTCGATGGTATTGACGCGGCAGAACGCGGACGCCGTAACATTCTCCAAAACCGTGGTTTTGGCCGGGGGTTTGACAACCTGAAACGTTCGTCCGATACCCAAAAGACAGATTTGATGGGTTTTTAACCCAATGATGCTTTTTCCTTTAAACAGGATGTCTCCGGATGTAACAGGAAAAAATTGATTGATACAGTTGAATGTCGTGGTCTTTCCGCTGCCGTTGGGACCGATAAGACCGACAATCTCCCCTTCTTCCACATGAAAGGAGACATCATTGACCGCCAGGAGCCCGCCAAACGCTTTGGTAAGATGTTTTACTTCGAGAAGTGCCATATTTTTTTCATTTTTACGCGCTTTTAATTGCGAGTTCTTGCCGATCTAAACGAAATTATCCGGCGGCGGAAACGGAACCTTGTTTTGAGAATTGCAATAAACCCTAACGTTGCAAAAACTCAGGAGGCCGTAAGTCCAAGGCGTCCAAGGGTGACGCTGTAGTAAACTACCGCGAACCCTTGGCAACGAAGGAATTACGGTATCATGGGCTTTTGCAACGTTAGGGTAAACATTGGCTATCAGTATCCCCAGGTTTTCATCCAGTCCACAGGATATTTGAACTCTTTGGTCGCATGGTCTGTCGGCCAGACCAGTTCCAGTTTTCCGTTGATCCACTGGACCACATAGGCGCCGACCTTGTTCTGGTTCTTCATTTTACCCCATGTGGTAAACTTCACCGGCCCGAAAACAGTCATCATATCGGTTTCAGAAAGGGCCTGTTTAATATCCGTGTTCTTAAAAGACGTGGCCCGTTTTAACACATCTGCGATCACATAGCAGGCGGAGTAGGCCTGGGTCCCGTAATACATGGTAGGTTTGTTAAATTTGGCCACGAATTTTTTATAATAATCCATGGCTCCCGGAAACGGAAAAACCTGGTGCCATAGGGTCGCTGAGATAACATTTTCAGAGGCAATGCCTGTATTTTGTAGAAATTCCGGCAGGGTAAAGCCTCCGGAACCGCCGATGAACATCTTTGGCGTCAATTTCAGCTCCTTGGCCTGTTTCATAAGCAAAGACGCATCCATGATATACGATACCATATAGACGATATCCGGGTTGAGCTGTTTGATTCTGATCAACATCGGTTTAAAATCAATGCCACCGTGCTCGTATCCTTTCTTCAAAACCACTTTATAGCCTTTTTTTTTACAGATTTTCTCAAAGGATTTTGAGCCCTTGATGCCGAACAGTGAATTTTCATGTAAAATGGCAACGGTCTTGGGCTTTACTTTTTCAGTCAGCAATGTCGTAATGGCATCTGCATAATGACTCACAGGAGGATTCAAACGGT
>CAJIBH010000147.1_pt1 | contig 22117 bp, 17 predicted proteins | sample 9199311 | NCBI WGS metagenome assembly CAJIBH01 (sample SAMEA7708295, study PRJEB35096) | sediment metagenome | biome: marine neritic benthic zone biome [ENVO:01000025]; feature: sediment [ENVO:00002007]; material: shallow marine sediment [ENVO:03000034] sea grass bed [ENVO_01000059] ... | reverse complement strand
TGCTCACGGGTCATGCGGATAATCAGGCTGTGACCATTGGGCACGAAAAAGAGCACCAAACCATCTTTCTTAAGCACACGGTGGATAGTCTGCAGCATGCCATTTGGGTCGGTGAGGTGTTCAAAAACACCCCAGAGAGTCACAACGTCGAATTCGCCATTTTCAAAACCAGTCTCTTCCAGCTTCTTTTCGTGGACCCTCAAACCATAATCGCTACGCGCGATGGCAGCTGCATCGGCATTCAGTTCTACTCCTTGCACATCCCAGCCGGCATCACACGCCAGTGTCAGGAACTGGCCAATGGAACAACCCACGTCCAGCAATTTCCCCCCCTTCGGATAGATACGACGCAGTTCCTGTAATGCTGGCAGGTATTTTTTTTCCGCGTTCCAGGCCTGTTCTTTGGCTTTCTTCTGTACCTTGATCCAGTGGTCAGCAGTCTTGGACTGCTTGTAGATTGAGTCCTGAGTCTCGGCTGTGAGTTGAGGATTGACATGCAACAACCCGCAATGACGGCACTTTACGAACTCGAATCCGGCCTTGTCGAACACCCACACTGAATCGTCCACATCGCATACTGGACAGTTGATGCGCTCGACCATATGCGCATGAATCTTCCCTGTGTCAGGATCGATGAAACGCTGCGTTTCCTCATGCTTGATACGCAGGAACTCCTGTCTGTCTTTATCCATGAAATCAAAAACTTTGGCCATAGTTTAACTTCTTGTTTTAATGCAGGGTCCTGGCTTATAACTACCCCCACGTTTAGTTTAATAATTAATGCCAACCGAAGCTGACAGAATGTCTCTCCTCGAAACGGTACTCCCTGTCGCCCCAGTAGACTATGAGTTGCTGGAGTCTGATGGTCAGTATAGGATACAGAGGATCAGATAATTACGATATTTTTAACTCTTTTTTGCTCTAATTTGTAATTTTCGGAAGCTCAGTCCGTTGAGTTGTTCAACGATCTCTCAAAGGTCTCTCTTTTGTGATCGATGCTAGCAGAATCATTACTGATTGATCTTTTCAACCATTTGAGGAAGCAATTTAAGTGTTGGCAACAAGATATCAGGCTCTGTATCAAACCGCAAATTGTCCTTTCCCACACCGATGAAATGGCATCCTTGATTCTTTGCCGCAATCTGATCGATTTCACTGTCACCCACATAAATGATTTCACTTATATCACATTGATAAATTTGCATGACAGCTTCAATATGCTGCGTTTTACTCGCGGGCCTTCCAAAAATATGACTAAAAAAACCCTCCCATCCCCTCATTGATATAATATTTTTTAAGGTTGGTTCTGGTGTTGCCGAACTGACGACCATGTTAATTCCGTTTTTTAATAGATTAACAAGAGCGATGGATGCTCCTTCGATTTCAGGAGCTTGTATTATTTTATTTTCACAGATTAAAGTATATTGATCGGTGAGTTCTAATGCAGAGATTTGGCAATCAGGGTCAGCTAACTTTATCTTCTTTTCTATATATTTAAAGACATCAAAACGGTCTCCAAAAGTATCGTCGGATAGTGCATAATTTAAAATTTTGCGGGCACCCTCCAAATGGCTGGTAACATCGAAAAATGTCTGGTGCTTTATTTCGTTGGAATCAACCAAGGTACCATCGAAATCAAAGACAATACAGTTGATATTGTTTCCGGTATTATGCATCTATTATCGCAAAACGGCCCCAGTGTTTTACAACTGTTTTCCTCTCACTTCTTTCAAGCTCGTTTATCCGCCGGTCATTGTATACTGAATCATTGTTATAGTGTGTAGTAGAAACTTCTTCTACAACGCATCCGGTATCGGACCAAAAATGATGCCAGACACCTGGTTGAACCAAAGTCACTTCACCAGGATGCAATGTTCTTCTATGCCCATCTATTTCACATTCAAAAATGCCGCTAAGAACCTGGAAGGATTCTTCCTTGCGTTTGTGATAATGCGTCGGATGTCTTTGTCCAGGCAAAATGACAATTAATTTTTTACAATACTCACGATTAATACAATCAACGATCAGCGCACCAACTTCTCTAAAATTCTTTACGCCATAATGATGAGAGAACTCTATATTAAAAGCGCTGTTGAGAACAATTGATGCTTCATTCAGCATGGCTTTAACTTCATGAATGGCATTGATAAGAACCTTTTTCTCCGGTTCGGGTAACATTTCGACATTTTGAAAAAGAAGTGGGGCGTCTTTTTTCACATCTTCCTTTAATACCATTCCTTCCTGCCAATTCCCGCAGGGTATTTGACCGACTTCATATGGCATTGCAAAATACACATCATCACTGTTAATGGTCATATTCTTTTTTATATTTTTCTTTAGAAAAATACCCCGCTGTAGGTCATCCAACGATTTTTTTTCCAATTCGGTAATAGGACGCTCATTTTCATTACCACAAAGATCCTCTGAATATTTATATGCCTCAAGCCATCGATCAAGTTGTTCCGGAGTGGACGAATACGCATTGAGTTTAATAACATCAGTTTCATATCCCACATGTCGCTCAAATATTTTTGCGCCTTTTGCAACAGCAATTTGTATTGGCACTGTTTCATTTGGATCTTCATGTGTCGACCAACCGATGGTTTGCTCCGGGTAACGCTTAATCAGTGTGTCGATATAATTCAGATTAAAATTCTCTTTAGGGATTGGATAGATTGAAACACAATGCATCAATGCAAAATTTACGCCCCTATGTTGAAAAAAACTTACAATGTTATCCACATCACTGATTTCAAGCCCGCCAGTGGAAATAATCACAGGCATAAATTGTTTTGCTACCGTCTCAAGCAAAGGCCAATCCTTCGCTGAACAGCTTGCTACTTTGATAATATCGAAACCCATTTTAGTAATAACAAACACTGATTCATTGTCAAACGGAGTACACATTGTCAGCATGCCTTCTTCTTTGACTGCATCAAACAGAATTTTCCATTCTTTAGCACTCAGATTGGTTTCAAGGAAGCGAGGTATATGCTTATTGTCGCTGGATTCTTTATGTGCCGGATGCACAAATGTATCCAACTGACGAAACTGAAACTTCAGAGCAGCACGAACGTTATGCTTGCGGACAATTTTACCGCATTCTCTAATAACTTTTAAACCATGATCAACACTACCCTGATGGTTATTCGCTAAATCCAAAACAAACAAATCATTAAAATCAAATTCTTGCATATCAAACCTCACAGTATAGTGTTATTGATTTATTTCACGAGAGAAAGTGCATCTCTCGTGTACCCCTTTCCGTAATCAATTCTGACCGGACTACATTCTCGAGCCGACATATAAGCTGCTGCAATGACAAGCATTGATTCCAATCCCCGCTCAAGACAAATTGGGGAAATTAATGTTCGAGATTCCATTGCAGCATTAATATGCTTCATTTCCTGAAGAAAATCGTCAGGACGAGTTTTGACAATATCATGAGTGGTAACATCGCCATTATTGGATCCATAAGCAACGGTATCCATACCGGCCTTCAGACCGCAATACCACTCGATATAGCCTTTTTCACATTGTGCACGAGCCCACTTGCGCGTAGGCTGGGTGATCACATCCTGTACAACACGGCCGATCATTCCTTTTTCCGTTCGCATTTGCATCAGGCTAACGGTGTCATAATCTACATTATCATCCTTTACAAACTGCATGTTTGCATTCACTTCTATAATACGGCCGGAATGGGACTCATTGGAAAAATGTTGCCACAGGTTAATCGCATGCGAGTGCTCACCAGTGGCTCCTCCTCCTTTTCTCCAAAAGCCAAGGTATGTATCAGAAGGACCGGAAAGCCAGGGGTGTGCGTTGAAAATACCTCCCCAGTGTTCACGGAACTCCACATCAAGTGTTTGTATTGGACCGACTGTCTCATCAGCTAACGTTATAGCCATAAGAGAGGCTGATTTGCTTACCACATGGTCATACCCAACAAATACAGAACATCCGGCAGCGGATGTTTCTTCGAAAAGCTCATGAGCACCTTCTAAATCAGGCGTGCATAATGGTTTCTCAACCAAAACAGCGTTAGCGCCCTCCGCAACTGCAGAACGCGCTAATGCCATGTGGCTATCCGGAGGCGTTCCGATAACATGTAAATCATATTGTTTTTTAGGCGCTTCATTACAAAGATAGAGACCGATTGCTTCATCCCATTTTCCGTACCGGCTGGGATAGATATCATTCTTCGTTCTTACCAGAGCATTTGGGTCAATATCACAAAGATCAACCTCCCATCCCATCTGCCGTGAAGCATGTGACAAATGATTGCCGATTGAACCAGCTCCATAAATCTTTACTTTTTTCATTATTTCCTCATGGTAAGTTATGAATAATCATTAATAGAACAATTCATAATCACTATACTAAAAATTTGACTATCTTGTTGATCCGACTATTGTCTCATAATCACCTTGACGAATTACACGTCCATTATCGATCTCGTAGATAATATCACAATGTTTTAGCGTAGTAAGTCGATGTGCAATGACAATTAAGGTTATCGAACCTTTCAATTGTGATATTTCATCGACGACTTCTTTCTCTGTTTGGTCATCAAGGGCACTGGTTGATTCATCCATTACTAATATTTTTTTATTATGATAGATCGCGCGTGCAATAGCAATTCGTTGCCGCTGTCCGCCGGACAGCCTCATGCCCCGCTCTCCAACAATACTATTAAGACCATCCGGCAATTTATCTACCAGTTCTTCTAATCTAGATTTCCTTAATGCATTAATTAGTCGTTCGTCATCAATTTCCCAACTTGGGATACCAAGGGCGATATTGTTACGAAGTGTATCATCAATGATAAAAACATCTTGTGGCAAATATGCAAATTCCGACCTCAAGTCACATGAATCATCATCGACCAGCGTATGATCAAATAAAATATTTCCATTCTGGGGCTTTAATAAACCCAATATAACATCAACTAACGTTGTCTTACCAGCCCCAGACGTACCTATTACACCAACGGAGCTTCCTTTTTTTATTTTCAAATTTATATTAGAAAGTGTCGGCGACAAATCACCCGGGTATGCAAATTCAACATCCTTGAGACTCAGCACATTGAAACCATTGCCATTACTGTGAACGATTTTCGACTTTTTTTTGCAAACCAGATCATGTTTTTCAAAATCCTCTCCCACTCTTTTTTCATCTATCTTTTTTAAATCATTATATAGAATATCTACAGTGTTCTTCCCAAAACGAATTTTTGTTGCACAGCTCAATATTTGATTTGCTGACGGCATTAACCTCATTCCAGCAATAGCAAATGTAGCTATTGTTGCAATAATAGAGTCAACCGTTTTGCCTGTTAAGACTGAGGCTAAAACCAACAACACAACAAACAGAATCAGTAAAAATTCAACGACATATCGGGAAGAAGTAGTAATAACCTGGGATTTAACTCTCGTATCAGCCAACCCCTTGGCGTTATCAGTTACCATTTTATTGAAAAAATTCGAGATCCCATAAATTCTATTTTCTCGGAAACCATTCATTCCCTCTTGTATGGCTTGCACCATTCGTGTTGAAAATTTATTTGAGATTACGCCATAATGCCTAATATTTTTTCTAAAAAACTTATCATATAAAACAACAACAGCAGCCAGCAAAACTACCAAGATACCGAGAGACTGCCAATCTTTTACAGCCAAAAATATAATTATCACTAAACAGATAACACCTTCACTTATTATCCGAAGTATAGACTGTGTAATACTGACTGCAAACTGTCCAACAATAGTATGAATATTATACACATATTCAGAACTGTTCCTAAGCAGATAATCTACATAATCCATTTCCTGATAAGCACTCATAAGATATGAACGCAGCCTTACTGTCTGATCGAAACATAACCGAAATATTTTTTTATTTACAAAAATGGCTGTTACAGTTTTAGTAAAAAAAGCCAATATGATAAAAAAACAACAGATAAGCGTAAACACCTCAAGCTCATTACCCCCAATAAAGTTAATTCGGTCTAAATATGGAGCAAAATATTTATCTGATACATTATCATAGTTAATCAAAATAGTAACAAACGTTGCTACTAAACTGATTCCTAGTAAATCAAGGATTGATGAAAATAGAAATAGCGGCGCTAGCCAAAGAACTTTATTTCTGTCTTTACCAAAAATATAATTAACTTTGTGAAAATATTTTTTAATGTTTAAAGGAATCATTGTTTTATTAAGTGCTCATGTATATTTGTATTAATTTACTTCCCTTCTTTTTACACTTCACCCTTTCCTTTCCATCTGGACTAAAAGCAGAAAGAACTTCCCGTATTTCATCAACGGTAACTTTATCAAACTTATGAGAAGTGTAATCACGCCAAACTCTGTTCCGCCGTATCACCATTGCTGCGACATCTCTCAAAACAAATAAAAACCTACCTATATATTCATCATACCATCTGTTATTGTTCTTAATACTACCGTTGGATTTTTCCAGCCGCCGCTTGACTATAGAGGATATCTCGTCAACCATCAATTTTGCAGATACTACGTCACTAATATTCAATACGTAATCCGAATAATCTTTTTGGGGTATCACGCGATGCTTTTTAGAAGAAGAATCGACCAGACAATCCTTTACAAACTTAACAAGCTCATCAGGGGAAAAACATACCTTAGAACATTCGAAAGGGATATCCTTCTCACTTAATGGATCCGCTTCGGGTCGCAAGCAGAACCTCGGAACATGAGCAGCATATGCTTCAACGGAAGTTGCACAATAATGATGAATAAGTGCTTCCGCTGCCATTATCCATGGATGCACAGAGAAAATGTTACTTTCGACATGAACATTTTTGAATTCATTAGCTAGTTTGACATAAATCTCTTTGTTCTCAGATGGGTGTGGCCTGACAACGATATCTGTTTCCGAGCATGTTTTCGCAAGTAGAGGTATTGCTTCCAAAAATGAACGCAGGGTTTTTGTTTTGATCTTTTGGTATCTTTTAAAATTGTCAATAGATTCTTGGCTTTTAAGAACCTTTTGGTCAATTAAAGACTGGACATAATTAATGCCAGGAACAAAATGGTTGCAAGAACCAAAACAAGTACAGATTAATACATACTTTTTGTATTTTTTCCTTATAGTAGCAATTTCGTTTTTGTAAACATTCGAAAACCCTGGTTTTAATAAATCAAATCTAGGGTGTCCTGATATCTTAATTTTATGAGACAACTCCTTTTTTTTAGATGAAATTAAGTTTTGATTATCCACTCCCCAACTGAACAATAAATCTACGTATTGCATAGTTTTGGAAGAAATCCTCATATCTAAATACATATCATCAGTATAAGTAATAAGTCCCTCTTCTTCGCACACGACAATAATATTTCTTAATTCAACCAAAGTGCGATAAAAATCCTCATAATTATCAGGAACACCTAATCCGAAATATACGCCAGCGGGCATTCGCAAAATAATTCTATTCAGATCGTTTTTCCTGCCCAAAATTACATTAAAGCCCTTTTCAGCTGCATATTTTGCAAGTAACACTTTTGAGTATAATTCTCGATTTTTAACTTCAACAGGAAGATATAAATTCATAAATATTTCAAAGCCATGATAATTCGACAGAATTAATTTTATCCCTTTTAGTTTTTTCCTTTTCCTCGAGAGTTTTACTCCAGACAACATTCATACGGATCGTATCCACATCGATACGATCTTTATACTGTTTTATATTGTCTATCATATTTCCAATTAAGCTATCTTCAAGGAGGTTTGGTTTAAGCCCAAGTGATGGCAAATGGGTGAGGACAGGGTTATAGTAATGTTCTTCCATTTCAATCCTGGGATTAGGAAAGGTTTTAACCTCTGTCGTCAAGCCTTTTGTCCGGGAACACTTGGCCACTAATTCTGCTAACTCTTTTACGGAAAAGATTTCTGTAAATTGGTTAAATACACGCATTTCAGAATTGTCCGGAGGATTTTCGGCAGCTATCTGTACACATTGTAGTGTATCAACAATATTGAGAAAGCCTCTGGTCTGTTTACCTTTCCCGTATACGGTCAATGGGTGTCCAACCACTGCCTGTACACAAAAACGATTTAACGCTGTTCCGAAGATTTCATCATAATGAAAGTTGGTCGCTAACCTTGGATGTAGCATTGTCTCTTCGGTTTCTATTCCGTATACCACTCCTTGATTTAAATCTGTAGCCTTTAGGTCCCAAATTTTGCAGGCAAACATGATGTTGTTCGAATCGTGAACCTTTGAAAGATGATAAAAAGATCCGGGCATTTTTGGGAAAGGTAATCGATCAGAACGGCCTTTATGGTGAATCTCAATATAGCCTTCCTCAATATCGATATTGGGCGTTCCATACTCACCCATCGTGCCGAGTTTAATTAGGTGGGCTTTACGTTTAGAATGTTGCATGGCAAATAGAAGGTTGAGAGTCCCGATGACATTGTTCTTTTGAGTTTCCACTGCTGTGGCTCTGCTCCGCATGGAATAAGGTGCCGAAGGTTGTTCAGCATAGTGAATGATAGTATCAGGCTGGAATTCATTAATTACATTGTATATGATACGATGGTTGAGCAAATCGCCAACAAAGAGTTTAATGCCTTTACCGGTAATATCTTTAAAAATATTTATTCTTTCGTGAAGCGTTGCGATTGGAATTAAACCGCTTACGCCATTTTCCAATTCCCATTTACGTTTAACAAAATTATCAAAAACCGCAACTTTACAATTACGATTCGCAAAATGCATTGCCGTTGGCCAGCCCAAATATCCATCTCCACCCAAAATTAAAATTTTCATCAATCAGTCTCCTTGAAAGATTCAAAAATCAATGTAATGTCTTTGAAAAAAACTATCTTAAACTATCTTAAATTTATTTTGCTTGATTTTATCAAGCTTTAAAATACCATTCATAAACGCTACGAATTCCATTTTTTAAATCAATTTTCGGTTTCCATCCGAGTCTATTAATCTGAGAAATATCGAGCAGCTTCTGAGATGTCCCATCAGGTTTACCTTGATCCCAGGATACATCTCCTTTATAGCCTACAACGTCAGATACGATTGAAGCGATTTCTTTAATCGTCCGATCCTCGCTACAACCTATATTTAATAATGGTGCATGATTGGTATCGAAGAACTTTTGCAAAACATTTTCTTCCAGTCTGCTCAAATAGATACAGGCATCTGCAAGATCATCAACATGCAAAAATTCTCTTCGAGGGTTGCCGCTCCCCCAAAGTAGAACCGAAGGATTGAACCCGGAAGGCAATTTTTGATTGCTTGAAAAAGAAGGCCTAAAACCGATAGACTGTTTCACCTCTTCAGGAATTGCACCGTATTTTTGTTCATCTTTTTTAATCCCTTCCCAGTCTCCCTGATGTGCAAGTTTAGCCAGATGATATTTTCGAATAAGGGCTGGAAGAACATGGCTGGTTTCTAAGTCGAAATTATCGTACGGTCCATAAAGGTTTGTCGGCATGACACATAAATACCGTGTGTCGTACTGACGGTTGTAAGCGTGACACATTTTGATGCCTGCAATTTTAGCCACAGCATAGGGCTCATTAGTGGATTCAAGGGGACCGGTCAAAAGATACTCTTCTTTCATGGGCTGGGGACACCTTTTTGGGTAGATACATGAGGATCCTAAAAAGAGCAACCGCTGAACACCAGCTTGCCACGCTGCATGAATAATGTTGTTTTGAATGGTTAGGTTCGTGTAAATAAACTCGGCCGGATAGGTATCATTGGCCATAATTCCACCAACTTTTGCTGCTGCCAAAAAAACATATTCCGGCCTTTCCGATTGAAAAAAAACTTCAACATCAGCCTGCCTTGTAAGATCTAACTCAGAATGGCTTTGCACGATCAGATTTGAAAAACTATCTCCCTCTAATTTTCGGAGCAAGGCAGATCCAACAAGCCCGTTATGGCCTGCGATATATATTCTGGAGTTCTTCTCCATTTTTTTGCCTTATTCTTGTAAGATTTTGGTATTACATGTTGGCTTCAAAGCTGTCCGGAATGGCAAATCCTTTTTGTTTCCAGATGGCTTCACGCATACCTTCGTTCAGATCATGTTCGATCATTTCCCGAACCATTTGATCAAAAGAAATTTCTTGCTTCCACCCAAGTTTTTTTCGCGCTTTTGTAGGATCTCCCAGAAGCGTATCCACTTCTGTGGGTCTGAAATAGCGTGGATCAATAGCAACAACGGTTTGGCCGTGATGCAGATCTCGCAGTTGGTCACGACGATCATATTTTTTTAGTAAGGCCGAGGGTTTTATATCTTGTATCATCCCTCTTTCAGAAATCCCCTTGCCTTCCCATTCAATCTGAACTCCCACTTTTGAGAATGCGAGTTCACAGAATTTTCTTACTGAATGTTGTTCTCCGGTGGCAATGACATAGTCATCAGGTTCTTCCTGTTGTAGAATGAGCCACTGTGCATGAACAAAATCTTTGGCATGTCCCCAGTCTCGCAATGCATCTAAATTCCCAAGAAAAAGCTTTTCCTGAAGTCCAAGAACAATACGAGCCGCTGCTCTGGTAATTTTACGAGAAACAAAAGTTTCGCCACGAAGGGGTGATTCATGATTAAAAAGAATTCCGTTACAGGCATAAATGCCATATGCTTCACGATAATTGATGGTGCACCAGTAAGCATAGAGTTTGGCACATGCATACGGTGAACGCGGGTAAAAAGGCGTTGTTTCGGTTTGGGGAACTTCTCGAACTTTCCCATATAATTCTGATGTAGATGCCTGATAAAACCGGGTCATTTTTTCAAGTCCCAACATTCGAATGGCTTCCAAAAGGCGCAACGTTCCCAACGCATCCGCATCCGCAGTGTACTCAGGAGACTCAAAAGACACTTTGACATGGCTCTGGGCACCCAAATTATAAATTTCGTCGGGTTGAACTTCCTGAACAATTCGTATCAGGTTCGTAGCATCTGTAAGATCCCCATAATGAAGAACAAAACGTACGTCCTCTTCATGCGGATCCTGATACAGATGGTCCACCCGCTGTGTATTGAACAAAGAAGAGCGCCGCTTAATACCGTGTACCTCATAGCCTTTGTCCAACAACAGTTCCGCCAGATATGCCCCATCTTGACCGGTTATTCCGGTTATCAACGCACGTTTCGTCATCAAATATCTCCAGTGAAGTTATTTTTTATACAAACTTATATTGAGTTCATCCGACCATATTTTTAGATATCCGTAATCAATCTCGTCATTGTATATTTCATAAATTTTATCCAGATCGGCAAGATCTTGAGTGCGATTTGCACAATTTTTTAGCAAGATCAGATCTTCCAGAGTAATGACTTTTAGTTTAGATCCAAAAAATTCGATTTCAAAAGCCCTTTCAATTGTATTTTTATGGAATTTAGATTCAGCTAGAATAAAATCGAATATCATCTCTCGATCTTCTATAAAATTGATGACTCTCCATATTTTCACCAAATTAAATTGCATTGGTCCTTTGTGAGTTATGATTGATTCAAATTCATGTTTTAGCAGGGTTTTAAAATCATTTAATTGTTTTTCTTTAATCATCACAATAAGATCAATATCCATGGTTGCTCTGGGCTCAACTAACGCACTAAAAGCCAGCCCTACGGCTAAAGCATAATCTATCTTTTGCTTATTTAAAAATTGAACGATTTTCTTTAACTGATCCGTGAGTGTCTCTTTGACGCCCATTTTTTTCCTTCATCGCAACAATTTCTGCAAATATCTTCTTTATGAGATCCTTATCATCCATATCACTATACTTTAATTTTAAAAAAGACTTTCTCAATTCCAGGCAAAAAGCTGTTATTTCCGGCCAGTCCATTAAATTTTTGCTTAATCGTTCTATTTCCATTGTGCCCTCTTGAGCTTATAGCAGCATAACAATTTTGCTGCGTGGAACTCCTTTATTCAATATTTTTTCCAATTGTGAATCATCTTTTTTCATAGATGTAATGAGGATTCTGTCAAATGACAGTGAGCCCAACACATGAGGATCCTTGACCACATTCCCTAAAAATATCTTTCCCTTCCTCTTTTCATCCACGATCGCAACCATCTTGATAGCAGTCTCTTGCAAAGATATATACGCTATCTCTGCAATTTCACTTACACCATAAAAAACAACGCGTTTCACCCCTTGCGTGACAAGTCCATTAAAATGTTTCTGAAGGTTTCTACGAGCCCCTCTATAAAGCTCGAATGAATACTGAAGGTACTGATATGTCAGACGCGTTTTTTCCATAGCCCCTTTTGGTGTAAGGATATATTTGACCCGATTTTTTGGAACCGTGGTGATCTTGAAGTACCCTTTATTTGCAAGACGCTTAACAAAAGAGTTAACAAGACCTAAAGAAATATCTAATTTGCTGGATAAATCCCGCTGGCTTTGTGTAAAATCCTTGTCGATCTCTTCAAGTAATTTTAACGTGCGAATATCGTGAGTGTCCATGGGTTGGGATGTTGAAAGCTGATTGTGTTTTATGGACTATGGAAGGAAAATTGAAAGGGTTTTAGCAAGGAAAATAGCTTTGGCAAAGTACATAGCTCCGCACAGTAAGTTACATGGCAATTACGAATTAACCATTTGTAATTATGAGGTATATTTGATGAGACTTAAGCTTGGCTTTTTTTATTTGTTCAATAAATGAACATATATGGGGAATCATGTCAAGCAATAAAATCGCTGCGCGATTTTATAAAACGCGGCTGCGCCGCTGCTAAATGGAAATGGCAATACTATAAGTCGGTTGACGGAAAAGATGGCTGGAAAGTTAATCTTAAAAATACCTCAATAAACTTCTGCATCAAGAACCTCTCGGATTTTCTGTGCAGATATTATTCCGATTCCATCGACCTCTGTCAAAGCCTGAACAAACGCATTCATGATCTTTGAAACAGATTTAAAATGCAGTATTAAGCGTTTCGCAAGTTTGGGCCTAACTTGAGGAAAACCTTGCATATGGTCGGTTTCGTAGGGGTTTCCTTCAATAAGTAGAATTGGATGGTTACAGAATTTTTTCAGATTTGACATTTGATTAAATAATCGCCCGTCAATTATCGATATAAGAAAATCTTTAGCAGTTTTTCGCTCTACGGTTATCGTATCGTTGATGATGTAATCTCCATAAGATAACTTTGCTATTTCTACTAAAGCACCACTATTTTTGAGTAAATCAGTGAGTCCGGATGTTGTTTCACGATAATCAACGGTAATTTATAAATCATTCATCTTTCAAAAACAGTAAAATTTATATTAGAGGTGTAATCAACCACCTCTTTCTGTGATGGTTGATTACACCTGTTTTGAAGCTTTTTATTCAACTGCAATTCGGTCTTTATTTTTTTCCAATGTTTTTGGACCGATACCCTGAACTTTTAGCAGGTCTTCAACTTGTTTGAAAGGACCATTTTTGTCTCTAAATTCCACGATTCTTTCCGCATATTTCATTCCGATCCCTTTGAGTTGAGAAAGTTCTGCTGCTGTTGCTTTATTGAGATTAATCTTTCCTGCATCCCCCGCCCATGATGGCGCACTAAACGTCATAACCATTGCCAATGCAATACACAAGAATACCATTTTTTTTGCTCTCTTCATTTTTTCCTCCTTTTTTTAATGAATCGTTGTTGGTAAAAGCATAATCATCTCTAGAGGGAATTCCCGGTCAGATGAAACGTATTCCAAGAATCATGCCATGAATCGTTTTTTTATAGAAAATGGTCTGGATATAGGATGTAATTTATTCCGATGTGATTTTTGGTGTTTATAAGTATCCTGTATTTATTAAAGATCCGCACTTTTTATTATTTGATAAAAAAAAATGGGTGAATTGGATTGGATAGGTATGAACGGCTGAAAATAATGAGCATTTTTCAACTAAGCACATAAATCTGTGCATGAATGCACAATTTTATGTGCATCATCTCTTCTAATATAAGTTAATCTCTAATGGTATTTTTGAAATCAGGGAGCGCTTCGGATTTATCACGGATTACCAGCCGACTGTCTTTATTGCGAGCGGTTACGTTTTCATACACGCCGTCATCTCTTTTTACCAGTTTGGTAAATCCAAGATCCCGTAACTCACTATTTGTTTTTGGCGTGCTTATGTTTATGATATCAATAAATCACAAAATAATAGGGCACACTGTTATACAAATATTTATAACACCTTTTATGAAAAGATGAAGATTATCAGTTTTATGTATTCAAATTAGCCCTGCGTCGAACATCACCTTTGCAATAACAAGATCTTTCTTTTTGGTGATCTTAATGTTAAATCTGCTGCCGTTAATAATTTTTACCTTCGCTCCCAACCTCTCCACGAGTGATGCATCGTCAGTACCGACATATCCATCTCTCATTGCAGTTTCATGGGCTTCTAATATAAGATCATATTGAAACGCCTGGGGAGTCTGGGCAAGCCAAATGTTCTCTCTGGAAATTGTTTTTTCGATATTACCTGATTTATCGACTCGTTTTAACGTATCACTTGCTCGGATGCCGAGGATGCAAGCGCCAAATTTTTTTGAACCGAGGATACATTCCTTCAGGTCTTCAATCCTGATAAACGGACGCACCCCGTCATGGATGACAACGGTATCTGTATTTCTATCTGTTGCTTGAAGTCCGTTATATACAGAGTCTTGACGCCTGGCACCGCCGTGGAGTATATTTAACTGGTTCTTTAGCTCAAGCAATGAAAGGATTTCTGTTTGACAAAAATCAATGTCTTCTTCGGGAACGACAAGAAAGATTTTTTCTATCAGGCTGCATGAATCAAATGCCATTATCGAGTGCGCTAAAACTGGTTGTCCCGAAAGGTCCATATACTGTTTGCGCATCGAACCCTTCATCCTGACACCCTTACCTGCTGCAACAATAATCGCAGAAACCATAATAGGCTCTTATTTAATAAATTTCGATCTGATTGCTCAATTCTTCAATCGTCATTTTTCAATCATTTGAGATAGCTCAGCTCTTTTGGCAGAGGAACACCCTTTCCCATGGTATCCTCACCATAATTTACACTGGCAAGAATTTTAATATCGAACAACGCCCGAACGTCACCTTCAAAGATAACTTCGGTTAATTTTTCTTTCTGGATTTTACCCCCCGCCCATTGGATATCGAGCACGCTGCTGGCATCAAACCGGTCTTCGCCGACACACAGTTCCACCTGTCCCCCATAATGCTGAACAGTTTTGGCCACCAAAAGGCTGGGCCGGCTATGGAAGCCAAGACTTACGGGAACACCCACCTTAATGGAGGCGCGTTCAACATTCTCGTTCAGAATGTCTCGGGCCAATTCTCTTCCTCTGGTAAGGAAATGGCATATATAATAAAGGCCGTAATTAATGGTTCGATCAAGAAGTTCCCTGGGATCAATTAAAGATGATAATCGATCTTGTACCTTTTTATAGATATTTTTGTATCCTGCCTTATGGAGATGCCGCTCATAAAAATGGAGGAGCCTTCCAATCATTTGAAGAAGATGAAATACGACTGAGAAAAACCCGCGTAAATCTTTAAGCTTTTTATTCCCAAATCTGTATCCACCATGAATCACATAGGTATCAAAAGAAGATTGAAGGTTATGAACAAGCATTTCAAAACGCCTCATATTCACTTCATTGACTTTTTCCGGAACAATCCTTAACATCTCTTTCAGGTCATATGGTTCATAAAATTTTAGATCATCAAAGCTTTCCGAGATGCTTAGAAATTCACTGGCAATTTGAACAATATGTTTTTTTTGCTGATCCTTATCTATATCGTCGATATCATAATCAAGCGTCTCCCCGGTTATGATGCCTGGAAAGTCATCCATATCATATCTATCTTCATGCGGTAACGGTATGTTAAGCCTCTGAGCCTCTTTTATGATAACCGGCGCCAATTTAGTAAGAGACTTTCTCAAAAAATATAGGGTGGTGGTCCCCTGTTCTTCAAATGTCGCGCTATCTGGAAGTCCATAAAAATCAAGCCGATTTAAAATATGGGTCTGCGAGTATCCACCAAGGCTTAAATGCCGGACAGTTGCTGAAAGTTCTCTGTAAAAATATAAGTTTGTGTTGTTTTTAGCACCATGAAAGTCAAGAAAATCTTCAAGAACCTGAGAAGAACCGATGAGTTTTGAAAAGAGCATTTTTGTAAAAAGATATTTAGATGAACTAAAATTAGAAATATAAATGCAACACTTCAAGTAATCGTATGAAAATATCCTAACTTTCTCTGAAAAAGATATGTCACAAACCGTTTTCTGAAATTTCATCGTCACATTGTTCCTTCTGGGTTTCAGAAACCGCCTTAATGGTTTTTGATAAATTAAAAAGATTTGTTAAGTTTGCTACGGTCCGAGCAGCCCATAAGCCGAATTCTGTATCCGGTTTGAGTTACCTCTTGACCGGTTGACGATCATTCATCTACGAATGCCGGTTACCCGGCACCTCTCGCGACCTACCCGGGAACTTGAACGGGCCGTTCTCAAGCGTTCCCCTATTTGGTCTTGCACCAGGTGGGGTTTACAAAGCTTCCCCGGTCACCCGGAGAACTGGTGCGCTCTTACCGCACCGTTTCACCCTTACCCCGCCCGAAGGCGGGGCGGTATACTTTCTGTTGCACTTTCCTTCACGTTGCCGCGACTCCATGTTATGGAGCACCCTGCCCTGTGGTGTTCGGACTTTCCTCTGGATCATTTATTCGATCCAGCGATCGCCTGAATTGCTCGAACCGTAGCCATTTGTAATTATTTTTTCTATCCGTTGTTATATGGAAATACTTCTTTCTAAGATGTATTTTTAAGATGGCTTGTAAATAAAGTCATTATTCTTTCAAATATATCATCCTATGACAATTGGGGCAAAACTTAAGGCTGTCATATCGAAAAAGCTCATTGTACAGTTGTGGCGGAAGATTTACATTACATCCATGGCATACAGCATCTTTTACCGGTACAACAGCAAGCCCTCCTTGTTGTTGTTCTTTAATGACTAAATATTTTTTAAATAATTGAGAATCAATAAGGCCGGAGACATTTTTCTTATCCATATAAAGTTCATCAAGCTTCTTTTTGTTAATTCCGGTTTCGCGTTCTATGTTTTCTTTTTCGCTTGTTATGCGATCAGAAAACAGTAAATATTCATCCTTCTTTTTTGCAATAATCTCCTCTGTTTCATCCATACTGTCCAAACATTCGATCATTTTATCTTCAATCGAAGAGTTTTTTGAATTTACGTCTTCAATTTCTTTTAACATTGACTGATATTCTTTGTTCGTTTTTACTGATCTAAGTTTTTCCTGGCTTTTTTTATTTTTAGCAAGGTTCATTTTAACATCAGATTCATAGTCCCGATACTGTTTTTTCAATTCATTGAGAACAGACTCTTGGTCTTTTATGGTTTGTTCAATTTCTTTAAGGCTTGAATCAAGATGTTCCAGTTTTATTGACACATCATTTAATGTTGATTTAATTCTTACGGTTTCTGTATCGAGATGCTGAAGTTTCACCAATACTTTAATCTGTTCCTTCATGTCGTTTTACACCATTTATCTGTCCATTAACTGTTGACTATTAGTATTTGCCTCTTCATACGCCTAATCTCTTATCTTAAAACAAGATGAGTTTAAATATACACAAATTTAACACTATTATAATACCATAAAAGGTTCTTTTTCAAGTTTATATGCTTCGATTTTGACATCGACACCTGTTTCAGACAAAATCTTATCAAGCCGATTTGCTAGCACATCAACGATTAAATGCTCTGATGCAAAATGCCCGATGTCGATGAGCCCCAGATTCTCTGCTTCCACTATTCTGGCATCATGGTATCCTAAATCTCCGCTAACATAAACCTGAGCTCCGGATGTTACAAAGTGGTTCACAAAACTTGAACCACTCCCTGAACAAACAGCAACGGTTTTTATAATAAGATCAAGATTTCCTGCAACCTTTATGTAATCAAGACCCAATTTCGTTTTAATAGACTCAGCAAAAGACGCAAGATTCATACTTTTATCAAGCTTTCCAATACGCCCGGAACCTTGTGTGTCTTCAGATGTTAAGAGCGGATAGACATCGTATGCCATTGTCTCATAAGGATGGTTTTTCCTCACATGATCAATAACACCAATTAAATCATTTTTTCGCACAACAGTTTCGATTCTGACCTCATCGGTATGGGATATTTCACCTGTTTTGCCGGAAAACGGTTTGGACAAAGGTCCCGGCTTGAACGTACCTTTACCTTTACTTCTAAACGAGCAGCAGCTATACGATCCGATATCACCCGCTTTTGTTTCAAAAAATGAAGTGATAACATCCTGTTCATACGCCACCGGAACATACACCACCAGTTTATAAATTTCAGTTTTTTTAGCATGTCCCAATACTTTTAAATCGATAAGTCCCATACGGCGGGCCAGGACATCATTAAGACCATCCATTGCATTGTCAAGATTGGTATGGGCTGAAAATATTGCCATCTGGTGCAAAGTTGCCATTTGAATGATGGAACCCATTGGCTTCTTAAAATTGATCGATTTTAAAGGACGAAATATCAGAGGATGGTGTGTAATTAAAAGATCTACACCGTTTTCGCAGGCGTCTTTAACAACATCAGGAGTCGGGTCCAGGGCAATCCGGATGGTCTGAACCGGCCAGTTCCTATCTCCAATCTGTAGCCCGGCATTATCCCATTCTTCGGTAAGCCAGCTTGGAGCAAATGTTTCCATGATCTCGATAATATCGGCGATTGTTGTTTTCGTCATAAATTACCAATTCATTTTAACCAAAAAAAGCGTGGTTATCGTTATAACCACGCTTTTAATTCCTCATATCTTTTAACTCCCATAACTCATAAGCAATAACGAGGGGTATGTGGCTGCATAATTTTAAGGTCCATTTTGTTAATAGGCTTATCCTGTAAAATTACATTCGGATGGATTGGTTTTGCCACGATTTTAACCCCGCATTTTTTTGCTATCAATCTGATGGGCCCACCTGGATTCGAACCAGGGACCTACCGGTTATGAGCCGGTGGCTCTGCCAGCTGAGCTATGGGCCCAAACACTGACATAAAAGCTGATTACCTAATCCCTTAAAATGATTTTGTCAAGCGTTAACCCGTTATTAAAGCAGTGAAAATTATCATTCCCTAATTAATGAACCCGCCTAACATGTTCATCGACGTGCTTGCTCGTAAAATTATTGGGTTTGTTCGATAAAACTTTTCAGTTTTCGGCTTCTCGTGGGATGTCTGAGTTTTCTTAAAGCCTTGGCTTCTATCTGTCTGATCCTTTCGCGTGTTACGGCAAAATCCTGTCCAACTTCTTCGAGGGTATGATCCGCCTTTTCACCGATTCCGAATCGCATGCGCAGTACTTTTTCCTCACGCGGGGTCAAAGTCGCGAGAACCTTTCTTGTCTGCTCGGCAAGGTTTAGACTTACAGCTGCATCTGAAGGCAGCATAAACTTCTTATCTTCTATAAAATCTCCGAGATGGCTATCTTCTTCTTCTCCGATAGGCGTTTCCAGAGAAATCGGTTCTCTTGCAATTTTTAAGACTTTTCGAACTTTGGATAACGGGATTTCCATTTTCTCTGATATTTCCTCAGGCGTCGGCTCTCGTCCAAGCTCCTGTACCAAGTACCTGGATGTACGAATAAGCTTGTTGATTGTTTCAATCATATGAACGGGGATTCGGATGGTTCTAGCCTGATCAGCAATTGCCCTCGTTATGGCCTGTCGAATCCACCACGTAGCGTATGTGCTGAATTTGTAACCACGCCTATATTCAAATTTATCAACGGCCTTCATCAGTCCGATATTTCCCTCTTGGATCAAATCTAAAAATTGTAAACCTCGATTAGTGTATTTTTTGGCAATACTGACAACCAGTCGTAAATTGGCCTTGGTCAGTTCGCTTTTCGCAAGTTTTGCTCTAAAACGCCCTTCATCTACACTTGACATGATTCTTTTTAAAGATCGGTTCTTGGCCTTAAAAGTATACTCCCGATCGGCAATTTGGTCTTTTACTGTCTTCAACTCGGCAAAAAGCAAGGCACCTTCTTCCTTTGAAAGGTCACAACGTGAACAGGCCCACCGGACAAACTTGGCCTTGGTCGTTAAATTGGATCGAAGTTCTGTAACTGATACGCCAAGGGAATCAGCACACATCACAATTATTTTATTCATGGAATCGAACCACCCAATGTTTTCCCTGGCAAGTTTCTCAATCTTATCAATCACCCCAATCTCAAAACGCCATTCCTTAAGCAAGCCAAATATTTTATTATTCCTGCGAGTGATGCACCTTCTGATACGACGCTGTTTATCGGATTCAAGGTTTGATGCAAAAAGTTTCTCCCGATATACTTTATTTTCTTCATGAATGGACCGTATAGCATGTACTGTATCTAAAAACCTTTCGATCTGGATCGTTTCGTCAATATATGTACCTACATCGTCCATATCCCTGACATCTCTTAATACCTGTTTCAGTCGTATACCCTTGTTTTCTATTTTATTTCCAATCCCTAGAATGCATTCTACAGCAATGTTTGTATCGATCAGGGCCTTTAAAACCTCCTGTTCTCCTGCTTCTATCTCCTTGGCAATAACAACTTCACCTTCTCTGCTTAAAAGAGTTACCAACCCCATTTCACGTAAATACATTTTGACAGGATCAGTTACCGAACCAAAGTCTGGTGCGGGAGTCGCGGATATTTTAATCTTTTTTGCTCGAGCTAACTTGTTCTTTTTTTCATCTATGATTTCAATGTCAAGATCATTTAACATGATAAGCGTTTCATCAATTTGCTCCAATGAAAGGCTGTCATCCGGAAGAACTTTGTTTATCTCATCATAAGTTAAAAAACCCTTCTTTTTCCCTTTTGTAATGAGCTTGTCCAGGGTCTTTTTGGTAATATTCTTGTTTTTTTTCTTTTTTGTAGCGGCTTTCTTTGCCATGTAATTAGCCTCCTACAGACTCCATCTGATTTTGTGTTTATTTCAATAAAGCCATCTTCTTTTTTTCAGACAGTACTGCCATTTTTTGTTTTTTACTCAACAGTTTTGAAAGTAATTCAAGATCATTGTTCTCTTCAGCTTCTTTTATTTTTTTTATCAAAGTATTTTCTTTTTTATTACGTATCGACTCGAATCGGTTTAAAATATTGAGGCACCCATCATAATCCCACTTATTCTCTTCGAATGCCATGGAAGCAACAATACCTCTCTCCTCGTTGTCTTCAATTAAGTTGATAACATCAACCATTTGTATATCCGAACAATCTTGATGTGCCAGAATTAAATCTCCAATCGCTTTTAAACGGTTATCCTCAAAAAGATCAATTATACCTCGCTCACTAATCTCGGATAAAACCGGCGGAAATTGGAGCATCATTGAAATAATCTGCTGCTCCAGCTTTGCCCACTTACCATGAAATGATTTTCTCTTATCCGCTTTCTGAAAACCGGTTTTTTTATGGTTGGGAACAAAATCATTGTTTGAAAATGTATCCCTTTTGCTGCGGCTTCTATTTCGAAAAGATAGTTCCCTCACCTTTTCCAAAACAGCGGTTTCTTCAATCCCGACACGTTCAGCAAGCTCCTTTATATACAAAGATCTTGCCACTCTGTCATCAATGGATGCCAGTGTTTCTTTCATCTCTGAAATCACACGGATCTTTCCTTCAACGGTAAGTCCGTATTTTTCTATCAAAGCATCCATGAGAAAAGATATAAGACTTTTTGCGCGTTTAGCAATATCAAAAAATGATTCGTATCCGAATTCAAAAAGATATGAATCAGGATCATGTCCTGAAGGTAAAAGCATAATATTTGCATCGACACCGGCGTTTATAAAGATCCCTATGCTTCGAAGAGCAGCTTTCATGCCGGCATCATCAGAATCAAAAACGAGCACCACGTGGCCATCCTTGCCGACAGCGTTTCTGAGGATATGAACATGGTCCGGAGTAATAGACGTCCCCAATGTTGCAACTGAATTTTGAATACCATTCTGATACAAGGCCAATAGGTCAAAGTACCCTTCAACAATGTAAACTGTTTCAGTC
>CAJIBH010000061.1_pt1 | contig 26235 bp, 21 predicted proteins | sample 9199311 | NCBI WGS metagenome assembly CAJIBH01 (sample SAMEA7708295, study PRJEB35096) | sediment metagenome | biome: marine neritic benthic zone biome [ENVO:01000025]; feature: sediment [ENVO:00002007]; material: shallow marine sediment [ENVO:03000034] sea grass bed [ENVO_01000059] ... | reverse complement strand
GCTCGTCCAAGTATTGCGGCTGGACGGGTCATCTTTCACAAGCTGCTCATCGTATTCCCGTGACAGATAAAACGGGTTGAATGACAGAAATCCGCTGGACCATTCGTGCTCCCATACGAAATCGACTTCTTCGGCCACAGAACCTTCAAGCGTATTCCGAAAGATAGGGATACCGGCTATGTCCGTGGGATCGATCCGGGTAGATATAAACGGAAGAACATATCTAAAAGCTGCAAGACGAAAGGTATCTGACGACGTTAGATTCCAGATGAAGCCAATGCGCGGCCCGAATTCTCTAATATGCCAATCGGCTCCAGTAAACGCGTTGCTATTTTTCATATCGTCATAGTAAAGGGCGAACTCAATAACAAAATCAGATCTTACTTTCCATATATCCTCCATATAATAGCTATGCAGAAGTTGCCTGGTCTCAAAGCCGGTCTGAGTGAACTCAGGAAGGAGAACCATGCCTCCAAATTCAAAAAAGTCCGTTGTCTTGCTGTCTGAGTTATTGTCTCCCCAATAATGAACGGTCCCCAGAATGAACTGGTGTTTTCCATACTTAAACAAGTACTGGCCCTGAGCTTGATTATAGGGCCTTTGAACGCTAAACTCATTAAATTCCTCAAAATTGAGGCCGGGTATTGATAATACGTTCTCAGTTCTTACGTGGCTAAAAAGATTCGCATGGTCATCGACCAGGGTAAAGAAAAGAAGGAGATCAGAACCCGGTGAAAAATGGTGGTAATGTCCCACTTCGATCTTACCGGACCTTGACTCATTTCGATTAAAAGGGTCATCCGGTGCATCATACTCGAACTGGGAGAAGATGTCATCTTCCAGCTTCGTCTCAATGTAACGAGGACTCAAACTGATCCGGTCCTTTGGAGTGGGATCGAATTTGAAAAGGCCGGCAACAGATTTGGATCGAAAGTTATTGGTATCGCGCCACCCATCGGTAGAGGAATAGAACCCAGCCACACTGAAAGCCAGATTCATGTCAGGGACTGCACCGTATGTTATGAGGTTCGCACCGTTTGTGTCATGGTTGCCCAGAAAACCTTCGAGAACACCGTTGATGGAAGGGCGTTCAAAAAAGGAAGTGTACTCGTTGAAGGTGTTCACCGCATTTTCGTTGGACGGCTGCATGATCCGGGCCAAAAGGGTTTCGCTCCCTGCGGCGATGGTACGAGTTCCTGTTCCGAGCAGTGCCTTCCCAAGAAAAAGATGTCCCGCAAAATTGGTATAATCCTCCTTGATGGAAGCCATGGCTTTGTTTGTGGCCCAGTCCTCTAAGCCGAGTTGGCTATAAAGAATAGAAAGATTAACGTTTTTTACAGCCAGGTCCTGGTCCAACAGAAAGCGGGAGCGATAAACGGCCCGATTGTCGTTTAAAGCCACAGCTTTGTTGAACGAGGAAACAGCTTCCACAGGACGGTTTAAATCCCGAAGAATAATCCCTTTGTATAAAAATGGCGTCGGGTCTTGAGGATCCAATTCGTGGGCAAGAGTCAGCATATCCAGGGCATGATCGAATCGGCGTAATTGGTAGAGCATCTTCGCCCAGTAACTCAGGAATAGGGACCTGCGGGGTTCAAGGAGCACTGCCGTCGTCATTTCCTCCATGGCGGCGGCCACATCGGCTTTTCTCATATAGGCCAACGCAAGACCAAGGTGGGGTTCGCCAAGACCTGCGTTCAGTCTCAGTGCTTCTTTAAAGGCAGAGACCGCTTCATCCGTCTTTCGCTGAGCCAAGAGAAAGAATCCTTTCAGATTTTGTACGTCCCCATTTCTCGACGCCAGTTCTTGTGCTTTTTCAATATCTTTGGATGCGATGTCCTGGTAGCCGCTCGCGAAGAGAATACGTGCACGATTCAGTAATGCAGTCACATTCCGGCCATCAAGCGTGAGTGCACGATTGATGGATTCAAGGGCCTGCTTCAGGTCAAAAGCGGCTTGAAAGGCATAGCTCAGGATAATATGGGCAGACGGCATCTCGGGTGAAAGTTCTACGCCCTTCCGGGCGGCATCCATGGCCAATGTCTTTTCGCCCCGGACTTGTGACACCAGGGAAAGGACACTCCATCCCAACCAATAATCGGGATGTCTCTTTATGGTTTTCTGAATGACATCTTCTGCCTTTTTCAAATCACCTAAACCTATACGAATCAGGGCATTCTGGACAAGGAAAGGTGGAAATTCGGGATAATGGAACGACCCCTCCCTTAAAATTACCCTCGCATTTTCCCAATCAGCGAGGTGTGCATAGGCCACGGAGCGTCCAAGATATGTCATGGGTAGAGGGTCCTTCACCATGGTAAACCACACAAGGGCCTCTTCTGGTTTACCCAAATCCAGCTCAACCCAGCCCAGACCTGTGAGGGCTTTACTGTTTTTAGGCGCTGTTGAAAGGACCTTTTCAAAAGTCGCTTCAGCCTGATCGAGTTGCCCGAGATCCCGGAGCACATAGCCAAGACGTACCAACGGATCGGTTCTCTTCTCACCTAAGGCGATGGCCTTTCGTAAACGGTCTCGCTTTTGTATGAGAACCGCATGATCGATGCTCATAAGGGGCATAGAACGGTAATCGATCAGGGAAGGAACGGATATCGTCCACTGAACGGCGTCTCGAGGGGAGAGGAGAATTCTTTTTTGCGGCGGCGTGTCTGGCCGGACGAAAATTTGTTCCCTGGCGCCTGCCTCAACATCGCCTTTCTCATTTCTGGCCAATACATGTCCCTCGAGGACGCTCAAGAAAACCGTCCGATCCGAGGTTATCAAGAGGTTCACTTCAGTTCCTCGAATTCCTGCTGAAACGGTCGGTGTTTCGATTTCGATGGCAGTCTTCGAGTTTTTGTTTCTGAACCATATTTCACCGGAATCAACACCGTAAACAGATCTTCCGGACTGACCGCCGGCTGCAGGCACGATACCTCGCATTCTGTACCAGCCTGCGTTTAACGCAACTTTTCTCAAATGGAACCGGGTATTGCGATTAAGCTGAAGAATGGTTTCATCAGCAAGCAATACAGCGGCCCATCCATCTTCGCCTGTACGAATGGTTGATCCAGGATCTAGAGATTGATTGACCCCTGCATCTTCCCAAATACCCTTTTTCGGACTATAGATAAGAACCTGCCCCTTTTTGCTGACGATTCGACCGGCTGTGATTTCTTGCCCAAAGGCGGCATGAACTAAGGCAAATAGTAATCCCAAACAAAACGTGACCCCGAAAAGTAGCAGTTTTCGGGATTTTACAGGATAACTAACCAGCCTCATAACGGAACCTCCAATATGGATGATGGCTTTCATTCTGGAAAGACACAGCCGGACTGTGGATAAACAAAGGGATCATAGGGCATGAAACGGTCGGCATTACATCTGTCCTAATGTTTATCATAAGGTTTAAATTATTGTTCTTATAATTGACATCAAATAACTGATGAAAGGATTCGGAGCTTAGATTGAAGATATCTCTTACCACGAAATGAAATCCATTAAAACCAAGAGATATCAAAATCGAACTGTAAATATCAAACCAAGATTGTTTTTCAGATATCCATTCCGAATCACGGGCATGGCGTTTGATGTGATACATTGAGAATAACCAATAACAATCAAGCGTGCAAAAACTTCGATTTCTTGCAACGCCTTCAACTATCTGAATTGAACAATATTTTGACGATACATTAATAATATCACCAGCAAAATTTAAATTCAATCCTCAAAATGAATTGGTGTCAAAGTTTGACGGGCTGTTGCCCAAATCAAATTTTGCGTCCAATTTCCTTTAGATAGAATTGAAAAATTCCATGAAGCATCCGTCGAAATTCGGTAATTCGTAATTCTACCGGTAAAATCAACTCGTGGCGCCTTATCAAATCAAGAGTAATTGGAATAATTTCTGATCGATGGATTGAAAATTCTATAGTGATGTGTTTCATTGACTTACGGTCGCTTCGTGTCTCCATCGGATAAAACAATACGTTTTTCGGAAAAAACTTTACAATGCAGCACATTGATTTATTCTGTTTTAGGGTTTAATACCCCGCAGCTTGCCGCGGGGAGGTTCATTGGCTGCCGTTCAACCTTGATCGGCTATAGAATAGCATAACCGGTTTGCCCTTTGGGGTCATACCCACGCCTTGTAAAAAGCCCCGAGATATTGTCGCGATCACGACATTAAAGATTTTCGGACAGTTGAAAACAACTCTATAAATAAAAATAGATGCGCATCAATTTTAAAAAATTAGCCCGGTACGTCTACAGGCGCGGCTCTTCCGCCGATGTAATCAATGACTTCGTCATGGGTATTGGTTAAGTTGCCCTTGACACCCTCAATTTTATCTCTAATCCTATCCGATATTTACCCATAACCAGTTTCTCAAATTACCTTCATTTATGCAAGAATACCGAATTTGTAAGCGTAAGGAAAGCAAGTACTAATGAATGAAAATTGGTTTTTGAATTTTTACAATCATATGTGTTATATTGATCAGGATAACACGACACCCTATAAAAAGTTCCAAAGATCTACCACGGAGTAACAAGCTCCGAATAAACCTTGGCAGGTGCCGAGATTGCGGGAAATTTTCTCTTATGGAAAGACTAACCAAAAGGACGTTATATGTTTAATTATCCGTATCTTATAGAATTGCTATCACCGAAAAGATCGGCTGACGATCAGATTGAAGACCTCCTGGGAAGATTTGCTGAGCGGTATCAAAGGATTATTGATTCCGGGTGCGGAATATCCATACCGGATAACCCCATGGGACAACCGAGGTTGGGCGCTTTGGAGAGTATTGATCTAAAAGGCCTTTCAGTCGATTCCGAAAAGGTGATGATGAATTTGAACACTTTCCATACAAAAAGCGAGCTTGACGGGTTGTTACAAAAAGGTGCTAAGGTAAACTTGAAATACATTCTCGTTGTCAGAGGGGACGGCGGGCCCCAGTTGCCCAAGCTCAACTCCAAAAGTATCGGCGGCAAACTGAGCGTTGCAACCTCAATTGATTTGATCCGATACATTAACACGCAATATCCTGATCAATTCATAACGGGTGCAGCCTTCAATCCTTATAACCCAATGCCTTTTGAGTTAAATCGAATGAAGCAAAAGATAGACGCTGGTGCAAAGTTTTCGGTTACACAACCGATCATTGGAAAGGACGAAAACGTTAATAAGCTAAAAGATTTTAACATTGCTGTCGTCGTTGAAGCTTGGATGTCGAATAACATCGATCTTCTTTACAAAAGTGTTGGTAAAGAGAAAGATGAAAATGCAGAAAAATACGATCCTGTCGAAAATCTAAAAGCGCTCCACGAATCTTACCCGGAGTGCTGTGTCTATTTGTCAATGCTCAGCTTCAAGCAGGATTGGCAGAAAATTTTACCGAGGCTATCAATATAGCATTAACGGCCTCATTTTGTTGTCTTTTTCAAAAAAACAGACGCATTGGTTGCTATTCCGCTGCTTCCTCGATTTGACAGTCTTTGCTTAAATGGGCACGAAAAAAGTAAAATGAAACAAACAACAGGGGAACGGCGAATATAAATCCGAAGATCGGCAAAACAGTAATGCCGCTCAACATAAAACCGAACGCGGTCAGCAGGAAAAACAACCCCAAGCCGAGTTTTGAGAACCTTTCAAAAAGACACAAATTTTTCATCATGTCACCTCTTTGTTAAGTATAATTTCTAAACTAAAAATATACCACAAAGTGAGATCTGTCAAGGTGGTGAAGACCCCGCAGCGCGCTACGGGGAATTATCAAGATCCAGATTTCCGGAAGGTTTGGAATGAAAATCCGGCATCCGTTATAATGCCGGGTAGTGGAAGTCTCAAGGAAGCTCGGGCTCGGGCAAAAGAAACACTGGAACGTGTCACACGAATTTATCCCCCCGATAATACAATATTGGTAAGCAGTCACAATTTTGTGAACCTTACCATATACAGCTAAAACAATTGTAACATAAGGGCTTTTGCAAGAGCCTTTTTAGATAAATCGTATAAAGGCGCTTGACAATGTCACACCAATGCCTTACTTGTATGTACAAACATGATAGGATATTGAGATGACTAAAAGTAAGTCCATATTACACAATTGCCTTTACTTTACGGCGAATTCGCTTGCGCGTCTCATCACTCGGATGGCAGAAGAAGAGTTTCGGAAAACCGGGTTATCACCATCGTACGCTTTTTTGATGATGCTGGTAACCGATAATCCCGGCATTGGCCAAAAAGAACTCTGTGAGAAGCTTCACCTGGCACCATCAACAGTTACCCGGTTTATTGATACTTTAGTATATAGAGGGTATCTGACGCGTCAGAGTGAGGGTAAGGCATCTAACGTGTATCCAACTGAAACAGGCGAGAAATTACGAAAACCAATAGATGAAGCCTGGAAAAACCTTCATCAGCGCTATGCCAGTGTGTTGGGGCTTAAAGAGGGTGATGAATTGACAGCGATGATTGACACGGCCAGCGAGAAATTAAGCAATCAAGCATAAATTTTTTTTCAACAACTTCTTGTGTGTACAAACAAAAAGAATCTCTAAATCACCGTTAAGTGTAATGAAGGGAGGGATTTTGAGGAGAATCAGCCGGAGCTGTTTTGCTATGGCACTGAGACCCACTATCTGCCCAATAGTAAAGGGGAGAATGCGTGGACTGTTGTAGGAAGTTATGACTTCCATTTTAGGAAGGCAGAAAATAAATGGAAAATCGATAAGATGAAATTCAATTTCAGATATCAGAATGGTAACATGAACCTCTCAGTTTAAGGAAGGTAAGAGCTGCCAAACAATAATCTCATATAGAGGTATCGTGATAAAAAATGCCGAAAACCATTTTCATTGAATTGAAAGGCTTCTAATGGAAGCAATTAGATATTCATTTGGCAAGCTGGAAAAAAGATAATGACGCTTGCCAATTTAACGGTAAACCCATTCATCATAAAGGAGCATAAAATGTCCAAAATAATACTTATCACCGGAGCCAGTGGCGGATTTGGAAAACTAACCACCCTCACATTGCTCAAAAACGGACACACGGTTGTTGCCTCAATGAGGGGCGTGAAGGATAAGAACAAACAGATAACCGAGGAGTTAGAAACAGCTGGTGCTCGTATTGTCGAGATTGATGTGACCAATGACACGAGTGTTAACCAGGGAGTGAAAACAGCCATAGAAATGACCGGCGGCATGGATGTGGTTGTCAACAACGCCGGTGTTGGCGTCGTTGGTTTGCAAGAAACCTTTACCCCTGAAGATTGGCAGAAACTGTTCGACATAAATGTGTTCGGCGTGCAGAGGGTCAACCGGGCTGTTCTTCCATACATGCGCGCTAACAAATCTGGCCTGATAGTGTCTACATCCAGTCTACGGGGCCGTATAACTGTTCCATTTTATGGCCCTTATAACGCCTCAAAGTGGGCGCTGGAAGCCTTGGCGGAGAATTATCGCGTCGAACTTTCTGAATTTGGCGTGGATTCGTGCATTGTTGAACCAGGAGGTTATCCCACCACCTTCATTGACAATATTGTAAAGCCAAGTGATTCAAGCCGGGATGAGAGTTATGGTGAGCTTTCTCAAGCACCTATAGGGTTTCTCAACGACTTCGAAAAGGCTTTAGAGGATAACAAGGAGCAAAACCCACAACTTGTGGCAGATGCCATCTCCAAGTTGATTGATACACCGGCGGGCCAGCGCAGTTTCCGCACAGTCGTGGATAAAATGGGGATGGGCGATCACATCAAAGGTTACAACGAACAGCTCGCACAGATTACTTACGGTATCTATAATGCTTTTGGTATTGAAGACATGCTGAAGCTAAAAGTGTGAAGCCATGGTATCATACAGGCTTGGCCTTTTTTTATTGAACCGTTTACCAGAGCAATTTCGATCCATGAAAGCGCTCTGGGAGGCGCTCACCTGTCAGGTGACATGACCGCTCAAATCGAACTGGCCGAGATGGGGAAAGAATTGATTTCACTCGTCAGCGACGGCAAACTCTCCACCATGCTGATGGAAGTCATTTCACTGAATAATATACCCCAGGCCCTGATTCGTATTTCAGAACGACACACTCGAGGAAAAAACGTCGCAAGTACGGAACACTGATTATTGAAGAATACAAGACAAAAAAATAAAGATGGTTGGAAGCCGCATTATTTTTTTTTATTGTCATCAGTTCAGAAAATGGCAATCCGTGCGCAAATCCGTCGCATTATTCACCAGCCCATTATCCACCGATAAAAACCTAAATTGTTTTTATGCCTATTCCCCGAAAAAAGAACCCCTATATCTTGACATCAAGATTTAATGGCTTAGTTTATTTACATGGAAACTGGACCTCACATACGGTTAGTATTATGGAAGGCCGCCAAAGCTGTTGAAAAAGTCGATAAGGCAAGCATTGCTAAAACCGGGTTAGGATTGTCAGATTTCGCCATCATGGAGGCCTTGCTGAATAAAGGCCCATTACCCATAAACCAAATAGGCGAGAAGGTACTTTTGACCAGCGGATCAATGACGGCTGCAATAAACCGGCTGGAAAAAGTCGGGCTTGTGAAGAGAGTCCAGGATCAATCCGATGGCCGTTATTTTTACGTGCATTTAACGAAATCCGGCCGCAAAGTCATAAGAGAGGCTTATCACAACCACCGACTGAATCTTGAAAAGATTACCGAAATCCTAACAAATAAAGAAAGAAAGGAACTGGTCAGGCTTCTTAAGAAAATTGGATTTCATGCGGATAGGCTTGTCATCAGCTAATCGGCATTCCGACAATTCTCACAGCTCGCTCAAGATGCCGTGATTCACCGTAACATGCAAGCCCGGGCAGTTCTTGTGACCACAATTGCCACAATTTTTGAATTTCAGAGAGATTGGGCGAACCGAGAGCACTACGATGCCATAACGGCTATTTTACGTGAACATGCAGGGACTTATGGAAGCGGCATTGAGTACGTTTACTCGATGGTACACAAGGCACCGCAGGATGCCAAGAATTCCCATGTTGTAAAAAAATAAAACTGATATTTCACAATATAAATTTAAACAGAAAAAGGAGAATTCTATTATGAAAGTATTAATCGCATATTACTCGACATATGGCCATGTCCATAAAATGGCAGAAGCTGTTGCTGAAGGTGTAAGGGAAATAGAGGGCGCTGAGGCAATCGTGCGTCGAGTGCCCGAAACACTTCCGGAGGAAGTGCTCGAAAAAATGGGAGCAGTCGAAGCGCAACAATCCATGTCAAATGTGCCGATTTGTAAGGTAGAGGAGCTTGCTTCGGCGGATGCAGTTGTTTTCGGGACGCCAACAAGGTTCGGTAATATGTGTGGACAAATGCGACAATTCCTTGACGCTACCGGACAACTCTGGGTAAAGGGCGCTTTGGTTGGTAAGGTAGGAAGTGTTTTTACAAGCAGTGCGACACAACACGGAGGGCAAGAGTCCACAATCCTATCGTTCCACATCACACTGCTTCATCATGGATTTGTTATTGTTGGTTTGCCTTATACGTTCCAAGGACAAATGCGCACGGATGAAATAACGGGAGGGTCTCCTTATGGCGCTTCCACAATTGCCGGCGGTTCAGGAGAAAGGATGCCAAGTGAAAATGAGCTGAACGCCGCACGTTTTCAAGGCAAACATGTCGCTACGATTGCGGCGAAACTGAAAGAATAGCCTGTATAACCAAAGTTTGCTTATAAAGCGCAGTGTAAAGCAAAATATAATGTTGTTTCAAAAGTCTAAACCGCCCAGTCTAAGATTGCCAGATGAAAAGAAACACCGGGCTGACCAAAGCCAATTGAAACTTCCTTTCCCTTTTATTTTGATACATTACCAGGCTTTATTGGTCAACGAGGAGTCGGATGTTAATAGTGTGCTGAGGTTGACGGATGTTTTCGCTGCGATTTTCCATATTATGAAAGAGCGTCGTTTTGAATAGGCCATATATCCGATGAAGAAAACCCAAAAAGGTCACCATCAATCCCCCGTAAACAAATTCCAAAGCATAATTATTGATGATTTGCGACTTTTAGCCGGAACGATAATGCTTGTGGATAAAACAGGAATTGTTCGATATATTCAGATTGTGACGGAAATTACTGGGATGCCTGACAAGGAAAAGGGTTTCGCTGTGGCCATTGATTTATCCCAATAAATAAGTTTAAAAGGTCAAATTCAGCTCATAAAATTCGTGTGACATTATTTTTGAATGGAGGCTAATCCATTTCGCAGGGGTTACCCATTTTATTATTATGATATATGGAAATAGTAGGAGTTGGTACCTGGTTGTGTTCATGATAAGATCTTAACTTTTTTATAATTTCTGTTATAAATCTTCACTGTTCTGAAATTTAAGCTTCCATACGAAGTCTTTAAATTTTCCACCCCAAAAAAGACTTCCACCGCTTCATCTAACAAATGGAGGTAAAATGGATATTTGGTTTTTTTTGATGGAAATGGTGATGCTTTTGGGCGGCGCATTTTTTCTGGGTGCTTTGGCCCAGTATCTTCGTCAAAGTCCCATTGTCGGATATCTTTTTGCAGGTACAATCGTAGGGCCGTTGCTGTTCAATGCGTCTGCCGTGAACCAGGCAGCAGAACTTGGTGTTTCTTTGCTGTTATTTTCCATTGGTCTGGAGTTTTCTTTTAATCACCTCCGAAAGATGGGGCGTATTGCCTTTGTCGGAGGTACGATTCAGGTTATTGCTACCCTATCGCTCGTGACGTTGGTCATGGTCACTCTGGTCGCCTTTTCCCAAGCCATTACCATGGGTGCCATTGTGGCATTAAGCTCCACAGCAGTGGTCTTGCGTGTGTTGGTGGATCGTTCGGAAATTGATTCGGTGCACGGACGAGCCTGTTTGGGAATCCTTCTGTTGCAAGACATTGCCATTGTTCCGCTTGTCCTCATGGTCAGCCTCTTTACATCCACAGGTCCGGAGATAAGCATCGCTATGCATACGCTCAAGATTACAGCGAGCATTATCGGGTTAGCAGCAGCTTTGTATCTTTTGTTATATTTTGTGGTGCCTGCCCTCTTGTCTGGCAAAACACTTTTTGCAAATCGAGAGCTGAGCGTTTTGCTTGCCACTACAGTTGGACTGGGTGCCGCCTGGGCATCCCATGCCATTCATATATCTCCGGCCTTGGGCGCCTTTGTGGCCGGTATGCTATTGGGAGAATCGCCTTATGCCACCCAGATCCGAGCCGACATCGGAGCGCTTCGCACCATCATGGTGACCTTGTTTTTTGCTTCGATAGGCATGTTACTCAAACCCCTTTGGTTTATGACCCATATGCATTGGATCATCCTTGTGGCGGTGTTGATTTTTACTCTTAAAACAGTCATCATTTACGGTGTCGGTCGCATATTCGGCCTGGACAATCGCCATGCTCTTGCCACGGGGATAACTCTGGGACAAATCGGAGAATTTTCCTTTGTGATAGCCGCTACAGCTCATGGAGGCGGTATTCTGGATAACGATACCTTTGACTTGATTGTATCGGTGACCATTTTACTCATGTTCGCTGCACCTTATATGGCAACGTTTGCGGTCCCTCTTTCCAGAAGTTTATTTTCACTTTCTTCACGTCACATCCCAAAACCTGACTTTCATGGCCAATCCAATGCAATGATGCCCAACAATCGGGTTTTAGTGATAGGATTGGGCCCGGCCGGCCTTGAAGTAGTTCACAACTTGATAAAGAAACAGTTGGAGCCTGTAGTAATTGATGTTAATCCTCGTAGCCGGCAGGTTGCACATCAAATGGATATTAACCTTCATTTGGGCGATGCCGCCAATGAAGTGGTTTTGATGCATGCCGATCTCCAAGATGTCTGCATGGCTGTAATTACGATTCCTGATCCGAGTACTGCGGTGAGAATTATCTGAATGCTTCGGAGCTTGAGACCTCAACTATCCATCGCAGCGCGATGTAGATATAATCGCCATTTGACGGATTTTGAAAAAGCAGGAGCAGATATAGTTATTGATGAAGAATCCACCGTGGGGCAAATGCTGACCCAAAGGATCATAGAGCACATTCAGGAAAGCTCAGGGTCAATATTTGCTTGCCGCATGGCGGGTCAAACACCTGAGGATTCAATGTGATCCAATCTACAATACCTACGGAAAGATCATATTCCTCACATGCAAAAAAGCAGTCACGACAAGGCAACGACCGCCTTCAAACCGGTTGATGTGATCCTCAAAAGTTTCGATGGCGTTTAATATATGTATCTTTTTTTTGGTCTAAAAAACTCATGTATACGATGCGCAGTTGAGCTGACATGGCTGGTGATAACTGAAATAACGACCAAGTATCAAGGGCCTGATTTTTTGACATATTCAATTGGCCTACAATTACACCATACTTTTCGAACCTGTAACCTTTTGAAAAGAGGGAAATTTTTATTATAAGTCAAAAATATCATAACAGAACCTCCCCTATGAATGGGTAGTATTCAACTATTATTAAACACCCCATCAACCCACATTGACATCTTCCAGTTCGTAATAATGTTTGAGAAAGGCGTATTAACCAAAAAAAAATAATATCAAGAGGTGAAAAAATGACACATAAAAATTACTTAAATAAAGCTTTTGAAAAAGGTATGAATGCTTTTGTAAACGAAGAGTTTAGCGAAAGTATCGAAGAATTTACAAAGGCCATTGAAATTGATCCTGATTACGCATTGACGTATGTCAGCCGGGGAGCGGCGTTAATGAAGATGCATGACATCGAGGAGTCGATTGCGGACTTTGATCACGCCATCGAACTTGATCCGGACTATCCAAAAACGTATCACCTTCGTGGATTGGCTAGAGTAGAGGTGGGAGACCATGAAGGTGCATTGGAAGATTTTGGAAATGCCATCGATCTCGATCCTGATTATGGCCCCGCATATTACAGCAGGGCGACACTTCAAATCAAACTCGGCAGAGAAGACCTTGCGACAGAGGATATACAGATGGTCAATTTTTTGACTGAAATGAATACGCAAGAATTTGCAAATGAAAATAATATATGGCGATCACATCATATGCGTCTGGAAGAAATGGGGGTTGCAGATCCCATGGACAGATAGAATGGGCAGACTCTCATAATTTATCCAACTTTTAAAATACCAGGGTTAAGAATACATATGAATTCAGGATGGGTAAGTATTTCTTGGTGTTATTAGAGATTTGACAATCCGTCAACAAACAGAGTACCCTAACGTTGCAAAAGTCGAGGATGCCGCAGGTTCAAGGCATCAAGGATACAGCTGTAGTCATCTACCGCAAAGCCTTGATAACGAAGACACCGTAGGAGTCAGGCCGTAGGCCATTCGGTATCATCGGCTTTCCTGACTTGTTGAGTCGTAGCTGAAAGCGAAGCCCAAAAGGTAAACAATACAACAAAAAAGGTATTTTTATTGGATTACACCAACGGTTCGATTTTATGAAGGTTTCACTAATTAATCCAAAGCTTTTCACAAAGCCGTTAGAAATATGATCTGATGGGTTGTTTATGCAACGATAGGTATTATCCTGTTGAAAATGGAAATATCGAAAATGCCTGGTACAAGATCAGCCCTAAAAATACTGTCCCCGAGCTGATGAAGGTACTGGATTAAGACGCAGCCTCTTTGATTCATATTTACAAAGAAACAAAATGTGATTCGGTCAAGCCTTCCAAAAGTAAAAATGAGTTTATTTTTAAACGGATAAATTCTGATTCCCGATGGTGTATGAATGCTTTCATATGAGGAAAAGATTCCAGCATCCCGTCTCGAATCTTTTGTTTTTTATTCTCATCGGTTAGGGATGTAAAAACACCGTCAATGGTCAACGCCTGAGCTTTGGATCTTGGTTGTGTTTCCCGGGTATCGATCAGAAGACTTACACACGGATTTCTTTGCAAGTTTTTAAATTTAGTTGTATTTTTGTGTGTCACCATGTAAATTTCTTCACAGGCTGCATCGGTGATATACGCCATGAGTGAACAATACGGCTTGTTGCCGGAAACCGTAGAAAGAACACATATATTCTTTTTTCTGACAAGTTCTTTTATTTTTTCAAGCATCACGAAATGTCCTTTGATTAACCTGTTCGTTGAGATTCTCATTTGAATTATAAACATTTTTAAGGTGAATGTAAAAGCGAAAGTTCAATAGCGTTTTTGGGTATTGAATCAGGAAAAGACTGTATAAAAAATCGATGGATAATCATCAAGTATCATGAGATAGCCATGGACGAAAAAATAAAACTTGGCATTAGCGCGTGTTTAATGGGCGAGCAGGTCCGCTGGAACGGCGGACATGCAAGGGATCGATACCTGACCGACATACTGGGTCAATACGTGGAATATGTTCCGGTGTGCCCTGAAGTGGAATGCGGAATGGGCGTTCCACGGGAGACCCTGCGTCTCGTGGGTGATCCGGACAACCCGAATCTGGTCACTTCTAAAACAAATATCGACCATACTCACAGGATGACCGAATGGGCACGGAAAAGAGTTGAAGAACTGGAAAAAGAAAATCTGTGCGGATTTGTTTTCAAAAAGAACTCCCCAAGCAGCGGTCTGTTTCGAGTTCCGGTAAAAAATTTCAAAGGAATGCCCCAGAAAAAAGGGCAGGGCATATTTGCCCGTGTATTTATGGAGCACTTTCCTTTAGTTCCGGCGGAAGAAGACGGCCGGCTGAATGATTCCAAACTTAGAGAGACATTTATTGAGCAGGTTTTTACATTGATGCGCTGGCGGGAAACGCTATCCAAAAAGAAACGTATGGGGAATCTGGTCGATTTTCATACCCGGCACAAGCTGCTGATTATGTCTCACAGTCCCAACCATTCGCGGATGATGGGTAAGCTGGTTGCCGAAGGTAAAGCCCTTCCCATGAAAGATTTGTTTGCGCAGTACGAGACCCTTTTGATGGCGGCTTTGTGCCTGAAAACGACTCTGAAGAAAAATATCAATGTGCTGCAACACGTCATGGGATACTTTAAAAAACAGTTGTCACCGGACGAGAAGCAAGAGCTGCTAGAAATCATCGAGCAGTATAGACGGGAATATGTTCCTTTGATTGTACCGGTAACCCTGCTCAATCATTACGTGCGAAAATACAACCAGCCGTATTTGGCGCAACAGGTTTATCTAAATCCGCATCCTATTGCGCTGAAGCTGCGCAATCATGTATAATCTGAATCTTGCACGAGTTGGAGGCTTTCATCTGCTTCGTTATTAAGGGCTCGCCATCCGCCGAAGATCTATGGCGGATGGCTTCGCCCTTAAGTGCCTTGAATATGAAAACCTCCAACTCGTGCAAGATTCAGACATAGAACAGGTTGATATCAATGAAAGACACCAAACCGATTCTGGTTGCCGGGGCTACCGGCTATGTGGGCGGACGGTTAATTCCGGCCCTGCTGGATGCGGGGTATCGGGTGCGCGCTATGGGGAGATCCCTTGAGAAATTGGCCTGTCGTCCATGGGGTCATCATCCGAAAGTGGAACTGGTCAAAGGAGATGTTCTTGATGTGGAATATCTGAAAAAAGCGCTTTCGGACTGTGGTGCGGCCTATTATCTGGTCCATTCCATGATCGCCCAGAAACAAAAATTTGTTGAAGCCGACCGCAGGGCCGCTCGAAACATGATATTGGCAGCGGAATCCGCTGGTATCGAACGGATGATTTATCTTGGGGGTCTTGCAGAAAAGGAAAGCGGCCCCTTAAGCAAGCACCTTCGTTCTCGGATTGAAGTGGCGGACATTCTTAAATCCGGAAAAGTGTCGGTGACCGATTTGCGGGCGCCCATGATTTTGGGATCCGGCAGTGCTTCTTTTGAGATATTGCGGTACCTGGTGGAACGCCTTCCCGTGATGATCACCCCACGATGGGTGAGATCCCTGAACCAGCCGATTGCCATTCGAAACGTTGTTAATTACCTGGTCGGCTGCCTCGAACATGATGAAACCATCGGCCAAACCTATGATATCGGGGGACCGGATGTAGTAGCTTATCGGGATTTGCTGGATATTTATGCTCAGGAAGCAAAATTACCAAAACGATGGATCATACCGGTACCCGTGCTTACGCCCACCCTCAGTGCCTACTGGATACATCTCATCAGCCCGGTACCCCATTCCATTGCGTTGCCCTTAACCGAAGGGTTGAGCAGCAATGCCGTATCTTCAGACAAGCGTATTCTATCGATTATTCCTCAGAAACTGCTCAGTCCCCGTGAGGCGATTCGAACAGCGCTGGATAAAATCATCCAGGAACAGGTGAACACCTGCTGGGCCGATGCCGGAGAAATCATAACGCCTGAATGGGCCCATTGCGGGGATGCGGATTGGGGCGGCGGCACCATCATGCAATGCGGGTATCGGGTTCGAATAAAAGCCACTCCAGATGAGGTCTGGCTGCCCGTTAGCAGGATCGGCGGTCATACAGGCTATTATTATGCCCATGGTCTTTGGTGGTTGCGTGGTTTGATGGATCGATTATTCGGCGGTGTTGGATTGCGTCGAGGGCGGCGCCACCCAATCGAACTGCGGGTTGGAGACGCCCTGGATTTCTGGCGGGTACTGGATATCGCGTCGAAGGAGCGGCTGTTATTGCTGGCTGAAATGAAGGTCCCCGGCGAAGCCTTGCTTGAATTTAAAATTGTTTCAATTGGAGATCATTACACGGATTTGCAGATGCTGTCGCGATTTTTACCCAAGGGGCTCTGGGGGATGCTTTACTGGTATAGTCTCTATCCGTTTCATGAAAAGATTTTTTTTGGAATGCTTAAAGCGATTGCCCAGGCCATTGAAAAACCCATTGTATCCGGCCCTGAGCGTTTTACACCAAGACTTCATCATGCGTGTGTATTGCCGTCGTAATAAACGCTTTTCAGATAATTCGATTTTTTTCTAAATATTCGAGTCATATTTTGGATGAAAAGGAGCGGTATATGAAGAAAATTGCATGTCTGATTATTGTCTGTTTTTGTATGTGTATCCCAAATATTGCCATGGCCGCCGATGTGCCGGTAAGCGATGCCACGTCCGAGTGCCTGGAGTGTCATTCCACGGTGCATCCGGGCATTGTGGAGAGTTGGCAGAAAAGCCGACACGCTCAAGTGACGTCTCAAACGGCAATGACGGTGAAGGGTCTGGCACGTAAAGTGTCAAGCAAGCAACTGCCCGAGGACTTGTTAACGGTGGCCGTGGGATGCGCCGAGTGCCACACCCAGAGATCCAAGGCCCACGCAGACACGTTTGAGCACAACGGGTACGACGTCCATGTGGTGGTCAGTCCCAAAGATTGTGCCACATGCCATGCTCAGGAAGCGGATCAATACTCGAAAAACATCATGGCCCATGCCTTTAATAATCTGGCCGCCAATCCTGTTTATCAACTGTTGCAGAAGAGTATCCTCGGAACCACAGAGCCCGCCCATGGAAAAAAAGACAGCATCACGATTAAACCCCCAAATGATGCCACTAAGGCTGAAGCCTGTTATTACTGTCACGGCACCAAATTGTCGGTCAAGGGTTATGAAACCCGGGATACGGAGGCTGCAGGTGAATTGGAGTTTCCCATTATTGAAGGATGGCCCAACCAGGGTGTCGGCCGGATCAATCTGGACGGCTCAAAAGGTTCGTGTTCGGCCTGTCACACGCGTCACACATTTTCAATAAAAATGGCCAGAAAACCTTACACGTGCAAGGAATGTCATACCGGTCCCGACGTGCCGGCATTTAAGGTCTATTCGGCCAGCAAGCACGGTAATATTTTTTCCAGCATGGGTGAATCGTGGAATTTTGACACTGTGCCCTGGACCGTCGGTAAAGACTTCACCGCTCCGACCTGTGCCGCCTGCCATGTAAGTTTGTTGATCAACACAGATGGAGAAGTGGTGACTGAACGCACCCATCAGATGAACAACCGGATACCATGGCGGATTTTCGGCCTGATTTATGCCCATCCCCATCCAAAAGAACCGGATACCACGAAAATTCGGAACAAAGACGGCCAGTCCCTGCCCACGGCATTTGACGGCGACTTTGCCTCAACATATCTTATCACGGAAAAAGAGATGAACCTTCGCAAGGAAAAAATGCAGGCCGTCTGCTTGAGCTGCCATGCCGCGTCCTGGGTCAACGGACAGTGGGACCGATTTGAAAACACCATTGGCGAGACCAATGCCAAAACCTTGGCCGGAACCCAAATTATGTCTGAAATATGGCGGTTGAACCTGGCCGATTTTAAATGGAAAGATAAAGGGTCGGAGGGCAATCCTTTTGACGAAGCCATTGAGAGAAAATGGAGCAATACCTGGCTGATTTATGGCAATCACATCCGCTTTGCATCTGCCATGGGATGCGGTGGCGATTACGGGGTGTTTGCCAAAGGGCGTTATGATCTATCCAAAACCTTCATGGAAATGTCGGATTGGCTTAAATCAAAAAAACGGGTGTTTCCCGAAAAAGTTCACCCTAATTGATCGTAAACAGATTAGAGAAATTATTGTACATAGAAATTAAACAGAGGAGGGACATATGAAGGAGCGTTATTCTAATCCCTACGTTATCGGTGTCATTTTGGGATTGATCCTGCTCTTTTCCTTTTACACAATGGGCAGAGGTTTGGGTTCTTCAGCCTCCTTTGCCCGGATCGCCACTGCCGGTATTAAGCTGGTCGCCCCGGAACATGCCAAGGCGAATCCGTATTTCTCCAAGTATATTAAAGGGGCAAGATCACCGCTTATGGCCTGGCTGGTCTTTTTAACAATAGGGGCTGCTCTCGGTGGTCTGTTTTCAGCCTTTATCAGCAATCGGATTAAAGGCGAAGTGGCCCGGGGGCCTTCTATTGGGGGAGCAATCCGTCTATGGCTGGCCTTGGGTGGGGGCATTCTGTCGGGATTTGCAGCCCGTCTGGCCCGGGGATGCACCAGCGGCCAGGCCCTCACCGGTGCTGCTGAACTGGCCTTCGGAAGCTGGGTCTTCATGTTCTGTATTTTTGCAGGGGCCTATGCCTCCGCATATTTTTTCAAAAAGGAGTGGTTGTAATGGGACCCTTGTATAAATTCGGATGGTTTAATTTCACATACAGTCTTCAGCTGGCCGGTCTCATCGGATTTATGTTTGGGTTCGCACTCGAAAGAGCAGGGTTCGGTAATCCCAGAAAACTGACCGCCATCTTTTATCTTAAAGATTTTGCCGTTCTGAAAGTGATGTTTACGGCCATTGTCGTCTGCAATCTCGGACTTCTTTACTTTTTTCTCTTCGGCTGGATCGACCTTGGCCGCGTATATCTTTTACCCACCTTTATCTGGCCTCAGATCGTCGGCGGTCTTGTTCTTGGGATCGGATTTGTCATGGGCGGCTACTGTCCAACGACGTCGGTGGTGGCAACGATGTCGGGTAAATTGGACGGATTGATTTTTATCATCGGTATGATGATGGGCGCTGTTGTTTTTGCAGAAGTTTTTCCCATGCTGGAGGGGTTTTACACCTCGGGTGACATGGGGGCAATTCGACTCACGGACGTGTTCAATATAAACTCCGGTATCATCGCCTTTCTGGTCTGCCTTGTGGCGGTTGGCGCCTACTGGTTTGTAGAGAAAGTAGAACAGAAATTCGGTGATAAAGATACACTTCCGAAAGGTTCGCCGAAAGTCAAACGCACTGCGGCAGGAATTCTCATCCTTTCGGGGTTAATTCTTGCTGTCGTCAATCCGGATCGAATCATTGCCAAGCCTGCTGTTCCTGAAATTAAACCTGAAAAACAGGTAGAAGCGGTCCAACAACCGGCAGCTAAATCGGAAACATACGATTCGACCGGCTTTAAAATTATCGACGATGAAGGGTGCTAGAATAAAAAATGATGCCTGCCCGGAAAAACATCCGGACAGGCATCATCAAAGCATCACTCCTTGATGTTTATGTTTGTTCAACTGTATTGCGGACCATTTTCCCGGCAACTGCTTCCGATTTGGCAAAAGCCGGTGCAACGGATCCCATGCCTCCTGAATGGGAAATTTCAAAGTCAGGATAGGCATTCCCGCCATGTTCCGTGAAGTCAAGCCCTTCGAGTTCTTCTTCCGGTGATACCCTGAGACCTATTGTTCGATCGATCAGCTTGAACATGACAAAAGCCGTGGGAAATACCCATAAAAAGCAGGCCGAAATTCCCAAAAGCTGAATACCGATGATTTTCATGGTCGTGCCGCCGATGTTAAAGATTCCGGCCGCCAGTGTCCCCCAGGCGCCGCAGACGCCGTGCACGGAGATGGCGCCGACCGGGTCGTCCACTCGAATTTTGTCAAAAAAGAGGACGGAGAATACGACGATGACACCGGCGATGGCGCCGATCATCACCGCACTCATAGGCGTAACCGTTGCGCATGGACTGGTAATAGCCACCAAACCTGCCAGTGCACCATTTAAGCTCATGCCGATTTCGGGTTTGCCGAATTTGATCCATGACATAAACAGGGCCAGAATTGCGCCGGCGGCCGCTGCTAAATTGGTATTTACAAAGATCATGGCGATATCTTTATTGGCTGCGGTTGTCGATCCGGGGTTAAACCCAAACCAACCCAGCCAAAGGATAAAAACACCCAGAGCCGCCAAAGGCATATTGTGCCCTAATATCGGTTTGACCTTACCGTTCTTGGTGTATTTACCCAGCCGCGGGCCCAGGACAATGGCACCTGCCAGAGCTGCCCAGCCGCCCACGGAATGCACAACCGTGGAGCCTGCAAAATCGATGAACCCTAAGTTTTCCAGCCAGCCGCTCCCTTTATAGAGACTTCCCCATGCCCAGCTTCCGAATATGGGATATATCAATGCACTAACAATAATACTGTAGATTAGATATCCTGAAAACTTGGTTCGTTCGGCCATGGCGCCGGATACAATTGTGGCCGCTGTGGCGGCGAAAACAACCTGGAACATCCAGAATGCCAAAACCCAGGGATCGTTGCCTGGACTGAAATCACTTAAGAAAAACCCGGATGTTCCGAACCAGCCGGTTTTAGAAACACCGAACATCAGGCCGAACCCTACGGCCCAAAATGCCAGGCTTCCCATGGAGAAATCCATCAAATTTTTCATCATAATATTGATGGCGTTTTTAGCACGGGTAAAGCCGGTTTCCACCATGGCAAAGCCGGCCTGCATAAAAAAGACCAGTGCCGCTGCCACCAGCGTCCAGACAAAGTCGGCATGGGTTTGAACCAGTCCGATGGCCTCTTTATTGGTTAAGGCCGTTGGCGTTTCGTCTCCGGCCCAGGCACCGGCAAAACTGATAAAGACAAGTAAACCAGAAATGATAAATGTTTTCATAATACGTATACTCCTTTTATTTTGGATCAAAATGTTGTTCACTGTTATAATAGATAAAGTTAAATTGCACTTTCACCTGTTTCGCCGGTTCGAATACGAATGGCTTCACCCACCGGAAGAACAAAGATTTTACCGTCTCCGATCTTGCCGGTATTGGCTGATTTGGATATGACATCCACCACTTGGGCTGACAGGGATGAGTTCACAACCACATCGATTTTTATTTTGGGTATGAAATCGACCTGATATTCGGCGCCGCGATAAATTTCCTTATGACCCCTCTGACGTCCAAACCCTTTAACTTCGTTTATGGTCATGCCGTTTACTCCGATTTTGTTCAATGCATCTTTGACGTCGTCGAGTTTGAACGGTTTGATAATGGCCTCAATTTTTTTCATTTAAACATGCTCCTTTTTATTGTTTGAAGATTTTTGATCCCGGGACTGCAATGTTGTTTTCTGTTAAATCAAGAAATGTGCCAGTTTATGAAAATGGGAAAGAAAAATAAACTAACCATCTAATATAACTACTATATAAAAAACTTTTCAGGGAGCATTAAGTTCAATGATAAATATACAACAATGTAAATAAAATAATATAACATAACAAATATGTAATAAGTAAATAGCAAAACAACAACTATGTAATAAAAATGCCGATGGGGGGACACCCATTGAAATTCACTTGAATAAGACCTACCCGAGTGGCATCAGACAATGCATCAGCCTCCGGCTCATAGAGCCAACGCCTCGGAGAACAGAACCAAAGGGTTCGTAACTTGCGGCATTATTTCTTCACAGCCTGCAAACAGCGACAGATTTTTACTCTCATTAGAACAACACCTATCTCTCATTGCATTTTAAGATGATGTTCTTACAATCATTTAGTAGGTCGGTATGAAGATGACATTATAGATACTCAAGCCCGGAACGATGTCCTGGGGAGTAATCTAAAACATACACAGAAATGCGAAGATGATGACACATCATAAAAAAAACATTTCAGCGGATATTCATTTTCAAATGAAATGGCACAGCGCGGAAGAAATCCACACCGAGGAATATGAAGTCTATAATGTAAATTTCTGGAGGGATTGTTTGCCGAAAAAGATATATAACAAATTGGGGAGTAAATCCATTTAAAGCGAAAGGCTAAAATTCCCTTCCCCATGGCTTGCTGCGGGGAAGGGAATTTTAGCCTTTCGCCAGACTGAGCGACATAGCCGCGTTTTATAAAATCGTTAAACGATTTTATTGATGATTATCTGAACTAAATCTGTGCGATAGTGTCCTTTAGCTGGGCGATTTCTATACCCAGACTGACACACTGTTTTCCTTCCATGCATAAGTCGGCGTCATCGTCTTCAAGAAAGGTTTTCAGTTCGATATGATCCTTTTTTAATTTTACGGTCCATGTCTTTTGATCTTCATCATAATTGACGTCAACATCGATTCCACACTCACCGATGTCCGGATACAACTCTCTGATTTTGTCACACAATGCTTTTTTATCGAACATGAGTGCACACTCCTTTTTTATAGTTTTAATATTCGATTTTACTTTATAATTTATTCATATCTTTAGTGTAATACAACTCTAAGATAAGTCAAATCGATTGGTCTCGGTTTTATTATTTTTCCTTTACTTTGAGAATTTCATCAAGCTTGGATTTGATGGTGTCCACCTGTGTATCGGACAGTGAAAAAGGGGATTCATTTTCCGAGGAGATCGCCGAATAATTTTTTGCATTTTTGTCTTTTTTGGCAAATACCAAAAGCGAATATTCCTTTTCACCTTTGAGGATAGCGGTATAGGTCGGGTTTTTAAGATTTTCTTTCTTTAAGTTGTCTAAATATCTTTCACACTCCAGACTGTTCAGAAAACTCAGCAGAGAGCTAATCTTGGATGGGGCCGCTTCATGGCCGTTAGTATTAACCCACACGGTTTTGGTTTTTGATTCTTTAGAAGCTTTGGCGACCGGCTCATCCTTTTTTTCAGGAAGGGTTTCAGGGATCTCTTTTCGAGAAAGAGAGATGGTTTTTTTCTTATGGGTAAGCTTAATTCCTTGAATGGTATTTTGTGTAAATGACATCACGGTCTTATCTCGGAAATCGTCAACGGACCGATCAAAATTTCGCCTGAAATTTCCCCTGGCATGGTAGACGTTGGGATCGTCCGGCAGTTTAACAAAAGTGTGCTTAAAGGTCGGGGCTTCATTACCGATAACAAATTCCCGGAGCAGGGTGTTGCCCTGCCAGGCCTTCACCTGGATATTGTCATCGTTTCTCAAACCATAACGGACATAATTTTTTGATTCCGATACCAGGGCCGTCAATTTCAATTTTTCAATAACATTCAGTATATTTTTAACCTTTGTTGAATCCGCGCGAAACCCCTTTGGTTCAATGTGCCATGTGTTGTCTTTTTTGTTAAAAGCAATGAGATTGCCTGATGTTGTGATTTCAAGTTTTGAGATACGTTTCCCGGAAACTTCGGAAAGTTCCGGAAGCTGATAATGTGTTCTGTTTGACCGATGCAAGGCAAGATACAGGACCAGTGCAACCAGAATGGCTGCCAGAATGAAATATTCTTTTTTCAGCTTCATATTCACCTCTTCTTACTTTTGAAACATCATCTGTATTTGTTTTTTTCTGGAACGGCGCCGCAGCCATACGATGAGGCCCAGAAAAACCAGCAGTACCGGCAGTCCGGCGATATTAAACGTCTTGACAAAAGTTTTTGTCAAAGATCCGGTATCGTTCAGGGGATTAAAACTAAGCACCTTGCTCCTCATGGCGGCAATATTTTCTCGATGGTTCAGGGCATCTATCGCGTTTAAAATAAACATGTCATTGGGGCTGTTGCCTTCAGGGTTCAGAACATTGTTTTTCAGCATTTCCGCAGATGCCATCAAGAAGATTTTTGCGGGCTTTCCCTTGGTTACGGTTTCGCCACGGCTTTTTATTTTCGACATGTCAATTTTGGTCTTTTTCTCTTCAGGTTCGGTGGTGCTTTCTTTTTTATCCTGGGTATCCGTATTTTTATCCTGCGATTCTTTTTCCGGGATGGGTTTGCCGGCAAAATAACTGGGAAACTCCCCTTCAACGATGTATGCCAATGGAAAACGCTGCTTTTCATCGTCCGAGGGAGGCGGTGAGAGAAACATGGGATTTAGATTGATATTTTTGCGTATCTCCCAGGATTTTTCAGAAGATGTAAAGAGCTTGACGGCGTTAAGGTTGTTTTTAGAAATCTGTGCCTCGTCCAGTTCCAGAGGGGATATTTTGACCGCAACCAGTCCCTTGATACCACGAATGACGTTTAGATCATGGTTGATATTTTTATTTTTAATGATGGGGGCAAAGTATATGGGTCTTTCACCCCCCCCCATGTTGCGGGGGAGCCTTTGTTTGTGACTATTTTCATCAAGCACATATGATTTTTTAATATGGACGCCGTAATGCGACAGCAATTTATCAATCCCGGTATCCAGCGGCACATAGCTGGGCCCCCGGTTAGATCCGAAACGCTGCTGATTATTAGGGTTGATTTCTTTGAAAGCATCAATAAACAGTGCAAGATTGGTTCCTTTCATTAAGGCCTGATCGATTTGATAAAGCTCATCATCGGAAAAATTTTCAGTTGGCCGCGCGATCACCAGACAATTGAGACTGTCGGGAATAGACTGATCTTTCAGATTAATGGGCTTCAAACTGTAAGTTTCTGATATCAGGCTTGAAAAAGTAGATATTGTATCCGGATTTTGTTGCCCCATGGATGAGAAGCTCGAAATATTCAGCGTGCCGTGTCCCGCCAGATACCCAAGATCCTGGTTAATATCCACCAGGGTCTCCAAGTTTTCGTTGACGAGGTCTTCCAATTTATCAACATCCGCCAGATCGTACTGGGTTCCGATAATGGGAAGCCGGAGCACCTTTAACAGAGGTATCTTTCTAACCTTTTCCCCGTATTCCATTACAAGGCCGATGATTCCTTTTCCAGCCGAAATGTTGCCGTCGGATAGATCCGGCCATTGAAGTTGCATCAAATCGTATGGTTTCCATAACGGTTCCTTTGACGGCTCCGTAGAGGGGTCGATGTAAGTATATTCCAGCTTTCCAAAGCTTTTGATATTAAGGCGTTCAATGCTCTCTTTTAATTTTCCCGGGTATTCAGAAATTTGGTTAAGGCCCATTAAAGGCGCAACGGATTTTAATGAAGAAGACAGAAACAGTTTGACCTTTATTTTATCCTTCAAATTCAGTAATGCGCTGATTTTATTGTTCAGCTTCTGTATCGCCGTTGTCAGTTTATACTCTAACCCATTGAGGGAAGTAATAGTGGGAATCCGCTCAACCATATCGCCGTGAATCAACACAAGCCCCATGTAGGCTTTTTTAAATTTTACCTCATCTTCTTCATAAACTTGAATCTGAACCGGGTGTATACCGTAATTGTTCGCCAAGTTTTGATTTTCCCGCGTCAAAGGGTTGATCCCTTCGGCCTCGGGGCTGACATCATAAAATTGATAGTTAAAATACGTATTGGCATGGATGGCATATTCCTCTAAAAGATCGTGTAAATATCGTTCTGTATTGTTGTGCGGTGCGGGCAGATTTTTTGTAAAAAAGACATTGATGGTCAACGGTTCGGAAAGGGTGGACACCACCTTTTTGCTGGCCTCGGATATGGAGTAAACGCTGTTTTCGGTAAGATCGATTCTGAAAAAGAGTGTCATCCCCGCCACATTGACAAGGACAATGATTACCAGATAAATAGAAAGTTTGATATATTTCGCATATCGTTTCTGAAGGCCCATGTTAAGCTCCTTAATTTTTTTCCCGCATGACCAGATGGGTGCTGTAAAGTCCGATGAACACGACACTT
>CAJIBH010000160.1_pt1 | contig 30553 bp, 28 predicted proteins | sample 9199311 | NCBI WGS metagenome assembly CAJIBH01 (sample SAMEA7708295, study PRJEB35096) | sediment metagenome | biome: marine neritic benthic zone biome [ENVO:01000025]; feature: sediment [ENVO:00002007]; material: shallow marine sediment [ENVO:03000034] sea grass bed [ENVO_01000059] ... | reverse complement strand
TATGTATCTTACCTGGGGAATCCATATTCTTCTTAAAAATAGAAGGGTCACGGCCGCCAGCAGTGCCACGCCGGACAATCTGAGTTCCGGCAGACCGATTTGAAGAAAACCATCCAGTTTTGCCACCAGTTCCACGCACCCCGGTACCGGTTCAGTAAAAAATCGCAGATGTCTGAACAGCACCGTGAAAAAGGACCAGTGAAAAACCAGCGAAAAGAGCCACAGACATTTTTCCCACTCATAGGAAAATTTAGTCCAAGCTTTTAACTAACATTTTGTGTTTCTAAAAAAAAAAAAAAAAAAAACAACCTCCAGTATCATTCGCACGATAACGCCGCCTGTGGTGGAGGGGTTGTCGATGTTGGCCGATTTAATCCAGGGGAGTGTTTTTTGTTGACCGCATGTTGTGGGAATTCGAAAAGGCACCGGAGAACGCGCCCAGTCTATAACGCGGTTAATAAATCCCAAAACAAAAATAATGATCGCCAGATAAGGTATGATAACGCCGAAAAATACCTCACCCCCCGGGAAATGAACACCGATATAAGCCAGCAGAAATAGAACGATGACCGCTATGAGGGAATACATGTAACCAATATTCATTATATCATTACCTCACTTGATGGCCTCATGACGACGAGATAGATTTGATCCAAAATCATTTCAAGCTGTCTTGAGAAAAAGCCCGGCAATGATTTTGAGAAACATCTGATCTATTTATCGTTTGAAGCCTCCTTACATTTATTAATATTATCTAAATCCGGCTTATCCGCCGGCGTATCACGCACCAAACCCGCCCGCTCAAAAGCCCTGAACGTCCTGTTTTTCATCTCGTTGGCCTTGAGTTCATAAATCTTTTCCCGGCAATTCATGTAAAGGTTAAACGCAATCAGGCAGATTTCATCAATCTTGGATTCAAACATCATCAGCTCATTAAAAAGCTGCGCGTTAAAATCCTCTTTTTTTATATTGTCTCTGATGACATCTTTTAAGAAAAAGATAAAACTTGTGGCTTGGGAGGGGGAAAAATTTTGGACGGCTCTGATTCTGATGATCGGATCAAGGAAGGATAGAACGCTTTCATGATCCGTATCCCTGAGAAGTTCGTCAAACAATGCTTCCAATCCTTTGTAGATGGTTCGTCCCACAGGGTTAGCAAAAGGATCTTTCTGGCTCTTAATAAATTTTGCCGTATCGGATGGGTACGTCTTAATCGTCGCGGCAAACCACTCTTTTATAATGGCGGTTTTTTTCTGTGCCAGTAATTGATTCAGCCTCATATTCAGGACTGCTCCGAACTCCCAATTTTATCGCCGATCAGCAATCGAAATTAAAAAAGAGCCGTGATTCATTTATCGACGGTTCCAAATGAAAATAACAATCAGGATAATTACAATTAAGTGAAGTCCTATAGACATTTTATATATTCATGTCAAGGATAAATGAAAAAAAGATGTTGAATGTAAAAACTCATGTTTTGCGCCCATATTTTTTTGTGTTTGACACCATTTTTATTGTGATGACATTATCTTCGACAGGACCCGGACCCGCGCCTTCACCCTCTGGTTTTGTTGAAATAATGGGAAACAGATGTTTTACGAGGTTTTTAAAAACTACAGGGAGTGATTTTCCATCAGTTTTTCTGTCATCAAATCCAAAAGTGCAACTTTTTTTGTGCATCGATGCACAGATTTTTGTGCATCATTGATTGGAGTATCGGTTTCTTGACAGGACGTCGGTTCTATTTATCAGCAAAAAACGTCTTTAAAACGAAATTCGTTTGTTTTAGTCAACAGGGTATTACGATGAATGCCGAGCTTTTTGGCCGCTTTTGTTCTATTTCCATCTACGCTTTCCAGGACATCGGAAATATATTTTCTCTCAAATATGCTTACGGCCTCTTTAAGGGGCATGTCCTTAATTTTCTTTTTACCGATATTATCGGCCGCATTATTTTCGAGATGGATGATCGGACCTTTAGTAATGGTAAACAATCTTTCCACCAAATTCTTAAGCTCTCGAACATTTCCAGGCCAATTATATTTAATTAATACTTTAACAGCTTCTTTAGAAAGTTTTTTTAAGGGTTTACCGGCCTCATTGGAATTCAGTTCCAAATAATGGTCCAGAAGTAAAGGAATATCATCTCTTCTCTCTCTCAAAGGCGGAAGCCATATCGGAAAGACATTCAGTCGATAATAGAGGTCTTCACGAAATTCACCGTTTAAAATCAATTTTTTAATGTCTTTATTAGAAGCCGCAACAAACCTGACATCTATTCTGACAACCTTTGTACTGCCGAGTCTTTCAAATTCCCTTTCCTGGATAATCCTTAATAGCTTTGCCTGCATGATGACATCAAGAAGATCGATGTCATCAAGAAAAACGGTACCGGTATCGGCAATCTCCAGCTTTCCAATACTGGCGTTGACGGCCCCGGTAAAAGCGCCTTTGTTGTGTCCGAAGATTTTGCTCTCCATCAATGTCGCCGGTATGGCTGCACAGTTTACAACCACAAACGGCTGGTTCTTTCTATGGCTGCGATTGTGTATGGCCCTGGCAACAAGTTCCTTTCCTGTTCCGCTTTCTCCTTGTATCAGTACGGTCCCGTCACTCTGAGCAATCGTTGAAATTAAATCGAATGTTTTTCTCATTTTTTTATTTTTACCCACCATTTTTTCAAATGGATGATACCGTTCCAGTTCGTTTCTGAGATACGCCACTTCTTTTAAAAGGCTTCGCTTTTCTAAGGCTCGCCGAATTACGATCAAGACGTCATCCACAACAAACGGTTTGATGATGTATTCGTAAGCCCCCAGCTTAATCGCCTGCACTGCCGCTTGAATTTCATTGACAGCGGTCACCATGATAATTTCCGTATTCGGGTCCGTCTCGACGAGTTTTTCAAGGAGTTCAATGCCGTTTATGTCCGGTAAAAGGATGTCGAGGAGAATCAAATCTACCGAGTTTTTCTTAAAAATATCCATCGCTTCCTGACCTGTTTCGGCGAGAAGCACATGGTAATCATCTTTTAAGACCATGTTAAACGACTGGCGTACGCCATTTTCATCGTCAACAACCAGAATTGTATCCTTTTTTTTCATACCCAATAATCCCAATATTCTAAAAAGTGAGTAAAATAGATTTTTCCGAATCCGACCCAATAAAATACATCGTCGATAATCGTCGTGCGATATTAAAATACTTGATTAATTAAGCAAACTCTATGCCAAACTGTAATTTCGAGTATTATACTTCAGTTAATGAAAACACTACAACCGCTCAGTTAGATATGAACAAATCCATGTATTACAGATGTTACTTGAATGTAAAAAAACGTAAAAATTTATATCAACACAAAATTTCAGACGCGTCAATCTACGTGGTTTGAATATCATTTATGCACAGTTTTCTGTGCACTCATGCACAGTTTTCTGTGCATAAATGATCCTCTGCCGCCAAAATGAACCAGATTTACTAAATCGTTTGAACTAAACAAAACCTTCCGCCGGTCGGTCATTGAAAACGGGAATGCCCATACAACAAGGATTGGCGAAAATATGGACAGAAAATTTTAAAGAAAAACCGTTTTTTATTTCAAATGCCGATTTCAACTGAACACTTTGGCACGCTTTTTGAGTGAAAGAAATCTAAACGAATAGATTGATCGACATCAAATATTCACCGCCGATATTTCGTAACGAATGACCGCAGTTCTAAGACGACCTGTTGCTTCCGCCTCAACTTCAACACTTCCATCTGGATGTTATCAATTCTCTTTTAAGTCAAGGTTTATTATCACAAGAGAAATTTATAAAACTTTCCGGGAGTGTACCATGAATATTAACTTAAGTTCTTTTTTACAATGGCGCCCTAACATTATTATGTGCAGGACAATGGGGTGGAATTTCACTTATTATTACATCAGCATTCTCGGAAAACTCTATTTCTTTTTTAACAAAAAAGAAAAATGGCAAATCAAAAAGGCTGTTAAAACCGTTTTCACAGGCCGCAAAAACAGTTTTGAATTGAGATCTGTTACCAAAAACGTTTTTCGAGGGATGTTCTTTCATTATTATGAAAAATTTTTTAACGCCTATTCCACTACCCGAACTTTGGAAAATTTCGTTATCAACCACATGGGAAGTGAAGACCTGAACGTCATCAAAAAAGGGCTTGCAAAGGGTAGAGGAATACTTTTGATCACAGGACATTTCGGCGGAGTTGAGTTCATTCCCGCGTTTCTCGGTGCGAACAATTTTCCGGTATCGATTGTCGCAAAATTCAAAACAAAGGATTTGCGAAATGCTTCGGTTCAGCAGGCAAACAATTTTTCGACAAAAATCATCGACGCAGACCAGACACCAAATATAATACGGGCAATTTTTGATGACCTCAAAGCCAATCGAATTGTAATAACCCAATGCGACGAAATCGATGAATGGAAACCGAGTCGTTACGACAAGCTATTTTTTCTGGGCAAACAGATCCGAATGGACAAAACAGTTAACATCTTATCAAAAAGGTGCGGGGCCACAGTTGTTTTCGGTGTTATGCACAGAGATGGTAATCATCGATATAAATTTATTGCAACGTCATACGAAGAAATAGCAAAACATTTTCAGCGATCCATAGACATGTCCATTGGAGCGATGGCGTTAAAATTTATGGAACATTATATATACAAATATCCCGAAGAATGGTATCAGTGGAAAAAATACAAAGGGTTGGATGTGTTTGCTCCCCCTGGTGCTGATAACAAAACACCGTCATCGGTTCCTGTTCTGAAACCTTCCCTTATTTAAAAAGGATTCTACGATGTTCTTATTTGTTGAACCGATTTCAAAAAATACAGGGATGTATGTTCCTGCTTATCCTTTGCCCATCATGGAAATCGCAAGCTTTGTAAAATTCAACCTCCCCGATGTCGAAATTAAAGTTACATCCATACCCATGGACTATGGTTTACCGCTTACCAAAGATGGAAAAGAGCAGATATACAAGGAATTCTTAAAAAATCTGTCCACAATAAAACCCAAGGGAGTCGGAATCTCATGCACGGCGATTTCACAGGCGGAAGAAGTCGTCAACCTGTGCGACCTTATCAAGGCCCACTATCCGGATATTTTTATATTTTTAGGAGGATACTTTCCAACCCTTTATTACGAAGAGATATTTTCCAGAACTTCAGCCGTCGATTTGATCGTGTTGGGTGAAGGTGAAATATCCGCACTCAAAATCATTGAATCCTTAGAAAGCGGTGAAAATCCCAAAAACCATAACATTCCCAACCTGGCTTGGAAAACAGACGGCAGAATCCACCTCACCCAAAAAGGAAAACCGTTTGATCTCAGCAAAAAAGCGCTTCTAAACCCAAGTGTATTAAAACATCCGAGCGGATATGATATTCTGCCGTATGCTTTCAGCCGGGGATGTCCCTATAACTGTAATTTTTGTATGGAATCGTCCATACGACCCCACAGAAAAGCAGTTCCCAATGACATAATCCATCTTGATCTGAAAAATTTACGACATCAGACCAACGCCCATACCCTGTTGGTCAGCGATGCGCTTTTCAAGTCGTTTGATATCTTCCCATTGCTTCGATCCTTGGGTTTGAAAGTTAATTTTGAAACCCGTTGCGATGTTCTGGATCCATCCATGATATCAGAAATTTCAGATGCTTGCGGAGCAATTGCCCTTGGATTTGAGTCGGCCAGCTACCATACATTAAGACGGATGAATAAGGTCAAAGACAAATCGCACTATGAAAAATATATAGCAAATACCATGGCCATATTCAAAGAAGCCGCCCGGAATGAAATTCCGATGATGATCTTCATGATTGCCGGATACCCTGGTGATACGGAAGAAGATCTTAAAAAAAGCCTAGCCTTTGCCCAAAGGTTGTCAAAGAACACAGGCCCAGGAGGACATGTTTTTAAGATCGGAGAATGTCACGTATATCCCAGAACCAAGATATATGACCTCGCCATTTCCCTTCCGGATGTTGTTTTTGAAGACAACGGTGTTTTTGAGCAAAATATTGTCCGGCAGCCGTCTAAACACTTAAACTTTGGCAACATTCTTGATTATTCTAAAGAAATCTTCAATCTTTCCAATTACACGTCGAAACTTCAGAATGCGCTCTTAAACATCATGCCTTTTTTCAGGCTTCCAACTCAAGCCCTAACGGACAGTATCCTCCCGGACAAATGCTTCAGAGACGAGAACAGGACGATATTTAACGTGCAGGGAGAAAGCCTTTCAACGTTCAGGAAGTTGGTCCCCAATTTAACTAAAATTTATAATCCATTGATGTCAGATCAAAGAAGCACCCGAAATTTACCTTTATGATGAAAAAAAATGGAAAAAGAAACGAGCTGCATAAATTCCAGGGCCATCATTAATTATATGAAGGATCATTATAAGGGGGACTGTTCCGGTCTTCTCGAGAACCTTGACCCTGAAATCAATTCTCTTTCAGACCCTGAAAGTTTTTTAAGTGATCCCAACAACTGGATTTCCTGCACTGTTATTTCAAAGTTATATGAACGGGCAAGATCGCTTCTTGATGATGAAATAGCTGCTTACAAGATGGCCAGGTACGCTTTTGAAAAATCCTCACTGGGCTATACTCAAAGAATCATCGTTAAGACATTCTGGTCGATTAAAACCCTAATAAAAAATGCTCAAAAAATAAATGATAAATGGAACAGAAACAAACAAGTTGAAGTCGTAAAAATCAAGGGAAACAGGGCCATTATGCGATTACACTGGAATACACGGATGAATGTATCCAAAGACATCTGTCTGTATAATCAAGGCGCCTACACTTCCATGCCACTCACATGGGGAGGGAAACCCGTCGACCTTAAAGAAAAATGCTGCTACTTTGAAGGCGACCCCTACTGCGAATATCATATAAAATGGTCTCACCGGAACAGACTTTATGAGATTTTTTCAAAGTTTTTCACCACAAAATCGGTGCTGATGGAAACCATCGATGAAATGGAAGAAGACAAAAAAGTAATTGAAGAAAAATATGAAGAAGTCAATCAGCTCAATTTAGAACTGAATTATAAAATAAGACAACTTATGGCCATACATGAGACGGGCAAGGCGATCCTCTCGGTGCTCGATCAGGAACAGCTTTTGACGGTTATCATGAATATTCTATCCAATGTATGTCGGATCAACGGTGCCATAATCATGCTCGTCAATGAAGATGAGGGGGCCCTTGAATATATACACGGCATTGGGTTTGGTGGTGAAGTGCCGGAGATGATCCAAAATTATAGGGTTTCCCTGAATCGTTTAAGTAATATTCTGGTCAGGGTAACCAATACAGGACGGCCAGAGTATGTGCCTGAAGTAAAAAGTTCAAGTCTAAGAAAAGAAAACATTATGTTGGCTCACGGCAATCCGACTTCGGTCTTTGTCGTTCCCCTGATCACCCGCTCCAAAGTGATCGGCGTCATCGCCACGGATGCAGTGGATGGCACGGGTGTCCCGAAAGAGACCCGGGAGACACTGGAGGTCTTTGCTCCACAGATCGCCATCGCCATAGAAAACGCAAGACTTTACAACAGACTCCAGGAACAGATGGCGGAGCTGAAAAAATCTCAAGCGCTGTTGAGCCGGTCCCAAAAATTCTCCTTTCTGGGCAACTTGGCAGCAAGGCTGGCCCATGAAATAAAGAATCCCATGACCGCCATCGGAACGTTCATCCAGATGTTACCGCAGAAATACCATGATAAAGAATTCCGGGAAAACTTCCATAATATTGCATTGGAAGAGACAAATCGGATAAACAATCTTATTACCGAACTGCTGGATCTGGTCAAGAAAAGAGAATCAAACTTCGAGCTGAATAACCTTCATGACCTCATTGATAAAATGATTCTCCTCGTTTCGCCCCAGAGCAACGCCAAAAAAATTAAAGTTACTCGTCGATTTGATCCCAACATCCACCTGGTGTGGCTGGATAGTGAAAAGATGAAGGAGGTTATTTTGAATCTGCTTTCAAATGCAGTGGAATTTACCTCCGAAGGTGGCAAGATCGAGTTTATTACAAAAATCTGTAATGAAAGGGAAAAATCGCCCAACATTTGCATTGAAATCAAAGATAACGGCCCCGGGATCCCTCAATCGATGATTGACAATGTATTTGATCCCTATTTTACAACAAAACACAAAAGCAGTATTCATAACGGTACCGGTCTGGGTCTGTTTATCGCCCATCAGAATATGCAGGATCACGGCGGAACCATAGACGTAAAAAGTAAATTTAATGAAGGGTCTATATTTACGCTGACCCTAACCGCCGACAAATCAAATTTATCATCACAAAAAGATAATGAAAATAGATAAGATCACCGTATACCTTGTAAATCTCCCTTTTTCTCTTCATTTCTCCCATGCACTGAGAAAAAGATCTTCCGTCAAAAACATCATCGTTGAAATTGTCGCCGAAAAAGGAGAAATCAAAGGATACGGTGAAGGGGCTCCCAGGTCTTTTGTAACTGGAGAATCACAGCAAAGTTCGGCACAAAGCGTATGCCGTATTGTTCAGCTGGATCGTTTTCCATGGGATCTGGAAGATGTGTCTCAGCTATGGAATTTCATTGACAGCCTGAACAATGGAAAATCGCAAAATGCTGCCACCTGCGCCCTGGAAACAGCCTTGCTCGATGCCTTGGGAAAAAGTCATAAAATGCATATCGTAGAATATTTTCCAAAAGAATTCATAACAGACAAAATTTTTTACGGTGCTGCGCTGCCACTCGCCGGCAAAGAAAAAATTATTAAATTATGTCGGCAAATCAAGAAAATGAAAATTAAAAAGCTGAAGTTGAAAATGGGGAAAAATTTATTCCAAAACAAAGAAATCCTCGAAGCGGTTCTTCGGGTGTTTGGAGAAGATTATGATCTTAAGGTCGACATTAACGGTGTTTGGAATCATACCCTGGCTTTCAATCACGCATCTTTGATAAAAAAATATAAGGTAAAAGTTGTTGAACAACCCATGGCTCCGGACTCTTCGGAACTTGCCGATTTTGCAAACCTTATGCAAAAAGCCGGCGTAATCCTGATGGCCGATGAATCTGCATGCTCTCTAAGTGATGTGGAAAAGATTTCAAGAAACGACTATTATCAAATGATTAACGTTCGCCTATCCAAAAATGGAGGATTTAGAAATTCCTTGAAGATTATTGACCACTTAAGGCGCAACGGAACTTCTTTCCAGATCGGATGCCATCTTGGCGAGTCTGGTATTCTTTCTGCAGCGGGTAGAATTTTATGCCTTCTCTGTAATGATGCAGTGTATTATGACGGTTCTTATGATGAATTCCTGCTCGAGGAAAATGTTACACTTGAAAATGTATCCTTTGGGCTGGGTGGTGAAGCCGATCCCTTGAATGGCCCTGGTCTGGGCATCGAAGTGAGCAGTCAAAATCTGGCGCGATTATCCGAAAGTTCTCCCACTGTAATAGAAAGACCGAGACAATGACCCGGCTCCATCGGACAAAAAAATATGAATTTCAATAACAGTTTAGTTCTTTGAAACAAGCCGGTTTCAAGCGAGCTTCAGGTATAATTTAATTTTGTGGTGGAAACCCTTTTATAAAAAATCAACGTGTTGCAAATTTCATTGCTAATCGCTAAATCGTCACGATTTTTTCAGATATTGCGTCAGAACGTTCCCAAAAAGCCGAGTCCCTACTTCCAGAACCCTTTCGTCAAGATCGAAATATGGAGAATGGAGACCATACTGAAAGCCTTTGCTTGGATCGTGGCAACCGATCCCAACCATTACCCCGCCCCATTTTTGGCAAAAATAAGCAAAATCTTCGGCACCCATTCTTGGAAGTCCGATATGAATATTGTCGAGGCCCAAGACTTCTTTGGCGCAGGTCACGATGTGTTTCACCAGTACGGGATTATTTACCAGCACAGGATATCCTTCTATAACGTTAAGTGTTGCTGATATACTGTATGATTTAGCCGTGCCTTCCACCATATCTTCAAGGCGCTTTATTATCACTTTACGAATATCCGGTTTCAGGGTGCGAAGGGTTCCTTCCAAAACAGCTTCCTCAGGAATGATGTTTGATGCTGTTCCAGCGTGAAAACGTCCAATGGTAATTACTGCGCTTTCAAGGGGTGGAAGTTCGCGGCTGATAAGCGACTGCAGTTGTGTAATAAGATATGCTCCTGCGACAATAGGGTCTTTGCAATGATGAGGATAGGCACCATGTCCGCCCTTACCTTTTAAACGGATGAAAAGACTGTCCGCAGCGGCATTGCTGATCTCCGGCGCCAGTCGAATATGTCCTCTCGGCAGTTCAGGATACATATGCCCTGCAAAAGCAGCGCTTATCGGCTCGTTATCAAAAATTCCGCTATTCAGCATTGCTCTGGCACCGGCGCCACCTTCTTCAGCAGGCTGAAATATGAATACAATTTCACCGCAGCCGTTCTGAGGCCATCGGTTTTCGATCAACCATCGAATGATACCCAGGGCAATGGTCATATGCCCGTCATGTCCGCAGGCATGCATAAATCCCGGGTTCCGGGATTTGTAGGGAACATCATTTTTTTCTTCCAGTGTCAGGGCATCCATATCCGCCCGGAATGCAACCATGGGTCCAGCGCTTTTTGCGCGCAGCTTCGTCACCACACCGGTTCCCCCCACACCCGTCTGAAAAGGAACCTTGAGGGTATCCAAAGTCTCACAGATTTTAGCTGCGGTTTTCACTTCCTTGTACGCCGGTTCCGGGAACCGGTGAAACCAGCGACGCAACTCCACAAGCCATTTAAAAAAATCATCCGGTAATGTTGTCAACATGTTATACCTCCCCCGGATTCTCCTGAATTGAATAATTATGTCAGGTGCCGGGAAGTTTTTATTGTAAACACTTATATATCAGCGGAATGGATAATCTTTTTTTAAAACCGAAAATGTTTATGGCCCTTTGGAGAAAAATTTATTATGGGCAGACTGATGTTTGTTATTTAAACGACTCATGATATCAGGTATATTATTGTCGCTCTCAAGTGACGCAGACATGCTGTCAATGAGAAAATCAATAACCTCCGTTAAGGGCTGAAACCGCAAAGATATGACCCCGGCCACGATCGGCAATCAGTTCAATAATCTTTTCGATATTCTTTTTCCCTATTAGACAGCCACCTCCGATATTGATCACTTTCCTAACGTCTCTCCTAAAGTCTATTAAGCATGCGACTTAACGTAAACTTGCAAAAAGTGCAAGAATGAATAAGATAAATAAAGTTTATTGTTTGTATACTTTCATGGTATAGTTTTGAAGGCAATTGTATTGAGCAATTTCAGGGAATAAATGAAATTATGAATTCTTTCGCTAAAACTCCAGATTTTATTGATCGGGTCATACATAGACTCTATGAAAAAAACCGTCATGATCGTATTTTTTCAAAAGATGCTTTGAATTCTTCAACGACATCCGCCGTGCTTTTTTTGCTCGGCATGCATTGTAAAGAAAAAAACTTTTCTAATGAACCATGTTTGATTTTGAACAAACGCTCCTTAAAGGTGAAACAACCTGGAGACTTATGCTGTCCCGGAGGAAGCATATCGTCCCGTGTTGATGCCTTTTTATCAAAAATGTTATATTTACCGGGCTCTCCCCTGACACGTTGGCCGTATTGGCAGCTGTGGCTCAAACAACGGCGTCGCGAAGCCCAGAATCTGGCCCTTTTGTTTGCCACGTGCTTGCGAGAGGGCTTTGAAGAAATGCGTTTGAATCCTTTGAGGGTTAAATTGATAGGACCGCTTCCGTCGCAGCAGCTTATCATGTTTCACAGGGTGATTTATCCAATGGTTTGCTGGATCAACCGTCAACAGCAATTTATCCCAAACTGGGAAGTAGAAAGGATTGTTTATATTCCACTCCAAAATTTATTGAACCCCTCTCATTATGCTCGATATAGGCTGCAGATTGAAACATCCCGCAGGGATGGAAAAAATCCGGACGTGATGGACTATCCTTGTTTTATCCAAAAGGACAAAGATAATACTGATATACTATGGGGTGCCACATTTCGCATCACAATGGTTTTTCTTGAAATTGTCTTTGGATATAAACCGCCGGACATGGAAACGCTTCCGGTTGTTTTTGGGTCTTTGGATAAAAATTATCTCACCGGAAATGGGTAACTACAATTTAAGTGTGTAACGATTTTATGAAACTCTCACAGATAAACCTGCGAGATGTTATCAGCGATAGGAAATAGCCAAAGTAAAAGAATTAAATAAAAATACAAGCGCCGAACTTAAAATCGGAACTTGGTGAGGGATAGTATCGTGAAAAAGGTGATTCTCGACCGCATAGAAATTATGAAAGGGGATATTACCACCCTTAAACTAGACGCCATTGTCAATGCAGCCAACACATCGCTCCTGGGCGGTGGTGGTGTGGATGGTGCAATCCACAGAGCTGCCGGCCCAGAGCTTTTAAATGAATGTCGTAAAATCGGCGGATGTCCCACCGGCGAAGCAAAAATAACGAGAGCCCATAACCTCCCAACGAAATATGTCATCCATACTGTCGGACCAGTTTATCAGGGGAAAGATGAAGATTCAAAGCTTCTTTCGAGCTGTTACTTGAAAAGCCTGGAACTCGCTGTTAAAAATCATATTGCCTCCATCGCCTTTCCTGCAATAAGTTGCGGCGCTTACGGTTATCCAGTAAAAGAAGCGTGCAGAATCGCAATTGATACAACCTGTGATTTTTTAGAGCAAAACAGTTCTTTGCAAAAAATTGTCTTTATCCTCTTTTCTGATAAGAACTATAACGTTTACGCAGAATATCTAAAAAGCTTATCGGATTAAAAATGATATTTTAGAACGCCTTCCATTGACAAATTCCATTGTCGGCACTATTCTAGTGTAAATTTTATTGCGGGTCGGATACATTGATTAATATGAAAAAAGGAGAACATAATGGTTGAAATCACAGAAAAAGCTACAAAACAGATTGCTGAATATTTTAAAGGTAAAGAAGTTTCACCCATTCGAATCTTTTTAAATTCAGGAGGATGAGGCGGTCCATCACTTGCCATGGCTCTGGATGAGCCAAAAGCCACAGACGATGTTTTCGATATAGACGGTTTTCAATATATTGTCGATAATGCTTTCATGGAAAAGGCCAAACCTATAAAGGTAGATTTTTCTGAAATGGGTTTTAAACTCGATTGTGCCATAGATTTCGGGGCAGGATGTTCAGGATGCGGAACAACATCTGACTGCGGTTAAGCATATAAACAATTCGATCTCAAGGGCAACACATCATGTGTGTTGCCCTTTTTTTTAATTCTATCAGCAATGTCATTATTAACCCGATAACTTAATACGTCTTTAAACCAAGCATCAAGGTTTAAGCGGCGTCCATCCGTAAACGAGAATTTTTGTTCAAGATCAAGGCATGAGAAAAAAATAACCATAGGCATATGTTTAATATTCCGAGGATTATTCTTTGAACATAACGCAGAAATTGAGCAAAAAGACCATTTACGGATGGACACTAGGTAGCACAGGGAATGCACAAGTACTTACCGTTTTCTGCCTCAACCATTTTGGTCGACATGGTCATTTCACCGCACGTTGCACAGGCTTCTGAACGTGCCAGCGGTGCATAGGGCGGCATAACACAGTCAACTTTTTCTGTGGAGAAGATATCGTCAAACGGTCTTTGGAGAAGATCATCTGATTTCAGCATCTTATGGCGCCGTTTATCTTTTTCCGTTGCAGTACCGGAAGAAATAGCTGCATCAAGTTGAACAAATTCGTCTTTGGGTTTGCCCTGATATTGATAATGTCTTTTACGTGAAAAGCGGTAAGCCTTTTTGTTTTGGCGGTTCAAGATGGTATATACATTTTTCCCGTAGTCTTTTAAGATGAGATTACCCTTGCCGATTGAGGTCCCTAGAAGGATTTGTAATGCGTCAACCGCGCATGAATCATTTTCACTGATGGCAACGACCTCTTCATCTCTTGATCGGTTAAGTTTGAGAAGATCCATGGCTGCTTTGGCAACCATGTAGCCATATATGAGCCCCGGACAAAGATGTCCGTGAAATTTAATGCACTTTTTTAGATCTTCCGGGAGTTGAAATTCAAAATTTTTGCTCTTTTTCATGGAAAAACTCCTTTTATTACCGTAAAAATGGGATTGTTTAGAACATGTTCAACGGATTTATTAACTTTCTATCTGAATTCTGGCTGATTTTTTCTTTTTCATTCCTTGTGGCATTAACCGGAGCCATGTCGCCCGGCCCCCTGCTAACCTATACCATTATTAAATCGGCAAAAACAAACAGGCGCGGTTATCTCATGGGGCTTTGGATCATAACAGGACATGCAATTCTCGAGATGGGCATTATCATTCTTTTGCTTTTCGGTTTTTCTTTTGTTTTGAAAAACATTGCTGTTGTCCGCATTATCGGCGTTTCAGGAGGTCTCATACTTATCATTTTTGGAGCATCCATCATAAGGGATATATTTAATGAAAATATTTCTACTAACTTTTTGAATTTACGAGACGAACCCAACAAGGATCCTGAGCTGATTGAAAATAAAGGTAACGAAAATCCTGTCATCGGGGGTATTATGGTTTCCATGTCAAACCCCTATTGGTGGGTCTGGTGGGCCACAATAGGGTTTGCGTTTATGGTCCAATTTAATATTTCTTTTAAAAATTGGCCGAAACTATTAGCATTTTTTTTAGGGCATGAAGCTGGAGATCTGATTTGGTATTTACTTGTTTCAACACTTTCATTCTTTGGTTTGAGACATATGAACAGAAAAGCATATTACGGGATTCTAATGTTTTGTGCACTATTTATGGTTCTGTTCGGCATATACCTTGGTATCTCCCCTTTTCTAAAAAACACCATGTAATTGGATGTTTTTTCTGTATCCTCTCGATAAATGAATTGATTCAGCCTATTCAATTATTTAAACGTAAATCACGAGCTGTCAAACCCCGAGAAAAAAGGATCGATGGAATCACCCCCGATATCGGGTTTTTCAGAAGCATCGGCTCTAGCTTTATTTTGGCGTTCCTCTTCACGAACACGTAATTTGATGATCTCGATATATTGTTTCGCCAGCTTCTCACCCCCCAATTTTAAATATAATTGGATGATTTTTTTAGTATGACTGTCACTTCTAAGTTTTGCGGGTACCCGATACATCAAGCGCTTAATGGTTCCTTGAAGCCCGCCCGGGATATTCAAGTTCTCTGCCATCGTCTCTCCTGGATATGGTCTAAATAGACACTCAATTAAATGAAATCATAAAATTTTTAAGCAACATGTAATCCCGCCTGTGGCAGGAGATTATGTTTATGTGCGGGCACATCGAATTTTTAGATTTCAAGAAAAATTCACGTTACAAGTTTATTAGACATGACAATAATTCATGGCTGGAAAATGTAAAGCGTTTTTCACATAATTTTTCAACTCTTTTATTTCAACCATCCAACTTTTTTTGTACGGAAGAGTACCAGAATCTTTATGCCCTAAAAAATATTTGGAATTGAATAAAACATGACATATATGTTAACGTTTAGAACAAAATCATCCTTAATGGGAAAGTATCGCAACAATGCACAAACAAGAAATGAACCCTGGGGATTTACTACAAATATCAGGAAGCTACTGGCAAGCATGTACACTCCACGCCGCGGTAAAACTTGATGTTTTCACCATCATCGGCAACCGTCGTCTGAAAAGCAAAGATGTATCGGAAATGCTGTATGGTAACCAAAGAGGCGTTGAGATGCTTCTGAATGCCCTCTCAGCCATGAAGTTACTGGAAAAAAAAGATAATACCTATTCTAATACGCCTTTAAGCCTGGCGTTTCTTGTCAGGAACTCTTCCCGGTATATCGGTCATATCATCATGCATCATTATCATCTGGTGGATTCCTGGAACAGGATGGATATTGCTATTCGAACAGGCCAACCCGTGAGAGATAGAGTCTCGCATACAGATGAAGAAAAAAGGGAAAGCTTTCTCATGGGAATGTTTAATCTTGCGATGAATCTGGCTCCGGTTCTGGTCCCGAAAATAGATCTTTCCAATCGGCATCATCTGCTTGATTTGGGGGGTGGCCCTGGAACTTATGCAATTCATTTCTGTTTGAACAATCCCCAGCTTAAAGCCACTGTTTATGATCTTCCAACGACACGACCCTTTGCTGAAAAGACCATTGCCAAATTTAATTTGCAGAATCGAATCGATTTCAAAAATGTCGACTATCTCGAAGAAAATATTGTAGGGGTATTTGATGTGGCTTGGCTGTCACACATTCTCCATGGAGAAAGTTTTGAAGACGCCCGTAAAATCGTTCAAAAGACCGTTTCCACAATTGAACCCGGCGGCTTGATCATCATTCATGAGTTCATTTTAAACAATACCATGGACGGTCCGCTTTTCCCGGCACTGTTTTCTTTGAACATGCTTTTGGGAACGCCGGGTGGACAAGCCTTTTCAGAAGAACAACTTATAAGCATCCTATCTGACGCAGGTGTCAGGGAGTTTCAACGTGTCTATTTCGAATCTCCAAATGATTCTGGAATATTAACAGGCATTGTCGGATAAAATGGCCAAGATGATGACTTGGCAGTGGGGGAGACTGCGGCACCCGCATGCTTTTCGCGATTTATTTATGCGAAGTTGCTTGCTCAGTTTGTAAAACCGCCTTTTTCTGTTCGGTAGGTGAAGCTGCCTTTTTCTGTGTTGCATATACATTTTCTTTTTTACTGATCTTCCATTTTTTACCATGTTTGACCAAAAAGAGCTGACCGTCAAAATTTATTGCACCCGATACCTTTACAGTGGCCATGTTTCCTTCTTTTTCCGTGACAGTATATTTTAATTTTGATGTATTAATTTTAACATTGTTATCGAAAGCAAACTGTTTTTTTACATATTCTTTGGCTACATCTTCAACGCTGGTTTTGCCACATGCAAGAAGCATTAGAACAGATAGAATAACCCCAAAATAGATGATCCTTTTCATTATGCACCTCATCATTTTTTAAATGTTGAACAAAATTCTGTCTTGTTAAGCAGATCGTATGTTCGAGTATGAACTGATAACATCTCCATTTAAAACGGTCAAGCCCCTTTAAAAAAGAGACACAGATGTAATTATGAACAAACTTGTAATGATTTAATGACGTCAATAACCAAATCTGAAACAGGAGGAATTTTATGGAAAATCCCATTGAAAACTACTGGAAAACCAGGTTGGCGGAACTTAAAGATACCCTGACCGAAAATAATTTTGAAGTCTTTGTAGCGGAAAACACCGATGAAGCCAAATCGATTGTGCTTGAAAAAATAATCCCCGAGATAGCACCCAAAAGTGTCTCATGGGGCGGATCTTTAACATTTGTTGCCACCGGAATTTATGATGCCCTCAAAAACAATAATAATTTTAACATACTGGATACGTACGACAAAACCCTGTCTCCTGAAGAAGGTCTACAACGGCGTCGGCAGTCTTTGTTGGTCGACCTTTTTATTACCGGAAGCAACGCGGTGACCGAAACCGGGCAGCTTGTCAATCTGGATATGATCGGCAACCGGGTTGGCGCACTCACTTTCGGACCCCAAAATGTCATTATTCTTGTCGGTCGCAATAAGATTGTTCCGGATCTGGATGAAGCCATGTTTCGTATTAAAAATTACGCGGCTCCGGTCAACACCATGCGACTTGAGAAAAAAACACCTTGTGCCAAAACATCCTTTTGCGGGGATTGTAAAAGCCCGGATCGTATATGCAACACCTGGACAATTACAGAGAAGTCATTCCCCAAAAAAAGGGTGAAAATTATCCTGATTAACAAGGATCTGGGGTTTTAGCCTGAATATTTCATGAAAAAATGGAAAAATGGGTTCAAAAAGGCTTTGATAAGAGAATTTAAAAAGAATTTCATTCAATTTTGGCAGGCGACAATTTGTTGCTTAACATAAACACCCAGATTAAACTTCTTTTATTTCCTCTGTCATCTGGTCTTTGTACAGCTCATAATACTTAAACACTTTTTTAATGTAACAATGAGTGGATTTATAAGGTGGGATACCTTGATAATGTCTAACATTTTTACTTCCGGCGTTGTAAGCCGCCAAGGCCAGTTTGACATCTCCGTCAAATCGGTTCACGAGCTGTTTAAAGTAGCGAACACCACCGCTAATGTTTTGCTCGGGGTTGAAAGCATCTTCCACACCGAGAGCCTTGGCGGTTGAGGGCATCAGCTGCATAAGGCCCTTTGCACCTTTTTTTGAAATAGCGTTGGGATTATATCCGGACTCAGCCATGATAATCGCCTTTACAAGGGCGGGGTCGATCTTATGACGACTGGCCTCCTGAAGAATGATGGGGTGGAACAAGTGTTCTTTTTTATGTCTAAATTTGGATCGAAAGTCCGCGTTCTGTAAAATATCTTGAGTATTGATAATCTGAGCATCTTTAGGTCCGTTATGTATCGAGACTAAAGACACCCCCAGAATCATTGTGAAAATAAAGAAAAAACGGATCACTTCCACGAATAGTATCTGTATGTTGATATTTTTATCCATTTTACATTTCAATTTTGAATCTGTTTCATCTATAAAGATTCAGATCCGGTATTATAAGATTAAGAATAGGGTGTGTCAAGCAAAATAAAATCCGCATATTGTGTTTAACACAAAAAAAACAACAATATATTGAAGTTGAGTGATTCAGGGGTCTGGGTGTTTTCATTTACTACCCATTTCATATTCTCATTGTATTTCCCTTATTTATTTCAATTTAAGGCTATTGGTTGAATTTCATTCTGTTTTTTATTTGAACAGCTGAGCACTAGATACGTTTCTAGTATCACATTGGTTTGAAATCATTAGATATCTGGTGTCGAGCAGGAGATTCGTAATCTTAATATATTGTGCTTGAGTTACTTCTTTGATTATGGAATTCTATCTACAATCTACACTCGAAATTGTATTGATCTAACCAAGGACTATGGCAAGAAGTCCACGGTTATGATCTTCTCGATTACCTCAAATGTCGGTAACAAGATACGAAAACGATATCTGAAAAATGATCTCGCCTTGATATTTTCAGTTTGAATTTAATATCTGTAGATTTTGATTGATTTCATGTCATGGCCAGTGTTCAAAGGTTTTTAAACTCTATTTTTTGTGTGATCACCATCAAATATCACCGCCAACCTTTTTTCCGCTTTTTGACCATATCACAAATTTGGATGTTTAAATTTAAATAGAAGGATCGAAACAACTATCTTTTGGTGATATCGTATTACGATATCCCAGAAATTTCAGGTGCTTGATATTAGGACAAAATTGCAGATATCTGTATTAGAGTATTCTACTATTTGATGGTATAAAAACCGCGGATTAAGCTACAAAACTCATTATTCATCCTAATGAAATATAGATGACTTATTTTTGAATGTTTCAGTGAAATCCTTATTCTAAGACAGTATCATCATCTTTTAACACAGATGACGAGGGCGCTGGAACTGACAGAGCGGATCAGCGTAAGTTTTCAGCGCCTCTCTTTACCCTATTGTCTTTGTAATTCTTTTTATCTTTTGCCATTAGGCCATATACCTGCTTGCCACTAATCTCGTGGCAGCTGTTGTGACTACATAAGCCAGTACAATAACCGGGCCTGTTGGCAAATCCCAAATGAATGCCAACGACACACCAGTCAAAACAGAAAATATGCCCACGGTCCAGGCAACTACTTGTCTATTATTAAATTTTACAGCGGCCAATGCCGGTAAAATTAGACTGGTAAAGACAACATACACTCCTACAAGTTGTACCGAGGAAGTAATGGCAAGAGCAAAGAGCGCATAGAATCTTTTACCGGATCGAATGGTAGGAATGATAAACCATAGTGCCAGAATCAGAACATAAACAGGCGCATGTATTAAAACTTCCTGCCAGGTAACGAATAATATCTGGCCGGATAGCAGATGTTGAATTTCTTCACCTCCGTGTGGATGGTCAGCCAAAAGTAATAGAGCTATAGATGCAGCCACAACAAAACCGGAGCCAATAAAAGCCTCTTGCTGTTTCGGCCCCTCACGTTCGACCCAGTGAAAGAAAAGCGCTGCAAGCAGAGCACAGCCCAACGCGGTGCTCTGCTTAATCCACCATGATGGCTCGTGTAGATAAAAAGAAGCGGCAACGAGTCCAAGCCCGGCAATTTGAGCGATGGCCAAATCGATGAAAATAATGCCACGCTTTAGTACTTCAATGCCAAGCGGTGCATGTGTTAAGGCAATCATGAGACCGGCAGCGAGTGCCGGTGCCATTATTTCTAGCATTTCAGCGCTTATCATCGGCGATTTCCTTTAATTGCTGTATAATGCGGTCAAACAGTAAAAATAAATTCGTTACCTCGGGTTCACCCCCAATCGTATAGGGTAATACAATTGCCGGAATTCCACTTTTTCTCGACAGCCATTCGCTAGCATCATCCGAAGCGTAAGGAGTACGGATAATCGCCAGCACAGGAGCGCTCCGTACCTGTTGAAGCAACGCTTCCAAATGGCTAGTTGTTACCGGGATGCCCGGTTTAGGTTCCAGTGTGTTGACAAGTTCAAGTCCAAGCCAATCAATCAAATAACTCCACGACTTGTGATGGGTGATAATTCTTTTGCCTTTGAGTCCTGTGGCTTGTTTTTCCCATCGATTGATCGCTTGCTGCCAGCGGGTGGAAAAATCTTCGTACCGTGTTTGATAGTTATTTGTGTTGACAGGATCGATAGTTTTGAGCCGATTTGCCAACTCCTTTGCCACCTTCAGGATGTTGTGCGGATTTAAGTGTACATGCGGATTGCCTTCCGGGTGTACATCGCCCATGCTGCGATCTACTTTTTGGGGCTTTTCCAGGGTCGGTACAGTATCTGCTGCCATGATATAACCAGGACCTCCCGGCTGCACCATAGCATTACCCGCTTTTTGAAATAAAATAGGCAACCAGCCGACTTCCAGTGCTGCACCGGAACAGAACACTATGTCGGCTTTTCTCATTTTGGCTATCAGGCTGGGTCGTGCGCGAATATAATGGGGATCTTGGCGAGCATGAGTAGCGGCAAAGGTCTTTACCATTCCCCCACCGATTTCATCGGCTAATGAAGCCCATTCGGGTTCACATGCAAACACATGCACCTTTTCCAAGGCAAAAGCAGGAACTGCCAATAGCAGTTTCCCAACCAATATGGCAGTAACAATGAAGCGTACCATGTTGCCCCCTTTAGTATTTATGCGAACTGTGAGCACCGATGCTCATGATATATTGCAGAATGATCTGGTCATCATCCTGTCCATCGCTGAGTTCCTCATAGTTATATTGAAGCCGCAAACGGCTGAACTCACTGTTGCTCCAGTCGACCATAACAGCATAGGCGAATGGGTCATGCCCCTCGGAATCCAATACGCTACCTAATAACCCTGCGGGAGCATCAGCAGGTACCATACGGCTATAGCGCGCTCCAACTCGCCATTGGGGACGAAATTTATACGTCCCCTGAGCATACCAGCCGCGGGCGCTGTCATCAAAAGCTACCTTTCCGGTTCCGGCATCGGTATCCTCATAGGTGCCGTCCTCGCGACGCCAGAAATACTCACCTTGCAGAATTACTTCCTTCTCGCGGGCGTTACCGGTAGGTGCCCAGGTGTAGCGAAGATCAGCGGCATAAAGGTCGCTGTCTCCGATAAAGGTTACCGCATCTTCATTGGAGCTGCGTCCCTCATCGGCCTTTCCGGAAAGCACGTAACCGCCAATGCGCCAGTTCTGATTATCACCGATATCGCCGCCTATACGAGCAAAAGCTGACCAGGCGTTCGGACCTGAACCCTGAGCACCACCAAACGGGAAGTCATCTCCCCGGAATATACCAGCACCAATTTCTGTATATAAATCGGTTGGAAAAACATATGAGGCTTCCAGTCCATCATCATTAAACGCCTTATTCAAAAAAACACGATAGGGTAATGGACGATCGGCAAAGTCATCTTCGTGTGTGTGATGTTCATTTAGATAACCCAACGTCCAGAAAGCACGGCCTACTTTAATGCCGGCCCCACTTGGAAGGCCTAATCCGGGAAGACCTTGCACATAAGCTTCTTCTACCTCGACCTTGTCCTCACCTCCCTCACGGACAAGAGCGGCGGTTAAGCTGCCGTAAAATTTATCATCGACATTGGAGGAAAAGTTCAACTCCGACTCACCGATGGACGGACCCTCACGTCTGCGTTCGCCTTCTTCTCCTACGCCAAAGCCGGCCATCTCGGATGTTTCGGATGAATAACTGGAAAACCTTCCATTTAGAATGACACCGATCGACGGGTTGAATCGATTGTCATAAATTTTACGATCTGAAAATTGATCGGGCTTTTCCCGAGTCTTTGCGACAGCCGCCTCTTCTTTTTTTGCTTCAATGTTTTTCAGCTTGGCCTCCAGGTCGGCGATACGTTTTTCATAGGCTTGTTTCATCGCTTGAATCTCTGCTTTTAGCTCCTTGATCTCTTCATCAGAAACCGCCAGAGCAGAAGATACTGATAGCAAAATTATAAGTACAACTGATACTGTTATATACAATATGCGCATATTTTCCTCCTAAATGATAAAATTAGAATACACTAATCCTGTCGTTGCTAAAGGAACGCTCTAAAAATCATAACGATTGATTTAGCTCAGGAGAAAAACAGGTGGAGCGCGCGGGTCAGAGGGGGTATAATTTTGGAAGGGTATATACGGTTGAGTACCAAAGGATATGAAACAGTGTATAAAATCTAAGCGATGCTCGGAGATTGCATCACCGGTAGCGGCACTGAATTTGGACTGCTCAACACAAAGGTAAATGCAGCAGACATGCCCTTTATGTTCATGTTCTTCAAAGCCGTACGCCGCCATGTGCAGCAGTGCCAGCACCTGCACGCACAAAAAAATAATGCTTAATATCAGACCGGATTTTCTGTTCATTTATTGCTATTTTCTACTTAAAATACTATTGTTTACAATAATAATAGCCTGTTGTCCTAACACGAAATGATTCTACTTGATTTTGAACTTATATCTCGTTTTTTTTCATGTCAACCGGAAATCCTATAAATTGATAGACATCAATTTATATCTATATATCAAGGCAAGATCGTTTTCAGATATCCATCTCCTTATCTCAATGCAGGAATTAAGGACGATAGATTGAGAGTAGAGCGTGGAAATTGCGATTCTTAAAGCCTGAGATACCTTGCAAGTATTTAACTTTACACCATATTGAGATATCATATTAAGATATCTCAGAAGAAATGCTCATCGAAATTTTATGACAGTTTGCCATAAAATTATTTTTTTCATACCAAAATGTTGTGATATCATCAATTCCAGTTGCTCAGGCAAACATGTGATACCCATTCCATATCAGCCGAAATGATTCTTCAGCTCACTTCGATAGAACAGAAATCCGAACATACAAAAATATCTTGCGTCTCCTATACATATCTGAAAAAAGGGCAAACTAGAGATACCTAATGGATATACGATAGTTGTCAGATTTGGTTTGACCGAAAATTTTGAAATGTAAGATCAAATTTCAATTTTTAAAAATGAACACTGCGGCTATCAGTGCTCAATCATCTTAATGTATGAAAAAGTGTGGATAACCGATTCAATTCCACTTTTTTTATGTAAACCACAACATATTGGATTTGGAGATTCAGCAACAAATCTACGTTTTACTGCAATATATGTAAGGTTTTATGAAATCCTTCAGCACACAGGATACGAGACGAATATCTCAGCCGTAGGATAGTCCTAAAATTTACACATTCAAACGTAAATCTGTACATTTTCGGCCTTTCAGAATTCCATGATACGATACGTAGTTGTCTCTTTCTATAATTTTTTAAAAAGGCTATCATTATTAATATGTCAAAGACCTTAATCGGTTCAAATTCATTTTATCCGTGTCCGGGCCGTCTTTTTGTTTGGGTGTTTCAATAATTTTGGGCATATCCCAAAATCGCATGTCGTTCATCAACAATTCAAATGCTTCGATTCCGATATATCCTTCACCAATGTGTTCGTGTCGATCCACCCGGAAGCCCAATTCTTTTTTTGAATCATTTAAATGGATAACATATAGGTTCTCAAAGCCGATGATTGCGTCGAAAGCATCTGTTGCCTTGCGGTAGGACGCTGGTGTACGAATATCATAACCGGCCGCAAACACATGGGAGGTATCCAGACAAATCCCTATCCGGTTTTGGTTATCAATTTTATCCATAATCGATGCCAGTTGCTCAAAGGTATGTCCCAGTCCGGAACCCTGACCGGCTGTGGTTTCAAGAAGAAGCCGGATCTTTATGTCAGGGGTTTGAGCGAATATTTTATTGATACTGAGGGCAATTTTTTCAATTCCCTTGTTTTTTCCTTTTCCCAAATGAGCACCCGGGTGAAGGACAACAAATGGAATATCCAGCATGGATGATCGTATCAACTCCTGCTTAAGTGCATTACATGACATGGCATGCTTTTTTCTTTCAGGTGTTGCCAAATTGATTAGATAAGACGTGTGTGACGCAATTGATGTGATACCTGTCTGTTTTCTGGCCTGATCAAACCGGTTAATTTCTCCCTGGGTCAGTGTTCGTTCCTTCCAGGTTCTGGTGTTTTTTGTAAATATCTGAAGGGCGGAACATCCGTATGTTTCGGCCTCATAGAGCGCATGGTGCAATCCTTTTGCAATTGAAAAATGGGCTCCGAGAAGGGGTAAAGTTTTATCAGGTTTCATTTCATCCTCTGACATTTAAACATCGAATTTGATAATATACATAATTCCATTAAAATATTCCTTGCATTAACCATAGATATGCGATTTATTACAAAATTGTAAATTATGATTTAAGGACATCGGGAAAAGATGAAACGCATCGAAGACATCACATTGCTGTATGAAATCAGCGAAGCACTCAATGAACACTTGGACCTTAAAAAGTCTTTATATCAGGTTTTGGAAATTCTCTCCAATTCCCTGGAGATGGTGCGCGGCACCGTAACCATTTTGCATCCTTTGCGCAACGAAATCCACATCGAAGTGGCCCATGGTCTCTCTCGAAGTGCGGTGGCAAGGGTAAAATACAAACTGGGGGAAGGAATTACCGGACGGGTGATTGAAACCGGTAAAGCCATCACCATTCCCAAAATCAGCGATGAGCCACTATTTCTGAACCGGACCGCCTCCCGCAAAGCCGCTAAGGATAAAGAACTCTCCTTTATTTGTGTTCCAATAAAAAAAGGAAACCAGATTATCGGTTCACTCAGTGTCGATAAGCCGTATGACCCGTCTTACGCCTTGAACGACGGCGAAAAACTGTTGTCCGTAATTGCAACCATGGTAGCCAGGCATGTGATCAACCTGGAAACCATCCGCCTGGAAAAAAAGCGGCTCAGTGAAGAGAATGTCCGGTTGAAAAATGAGCTTGAGAATAAATACCACATAACCAATATCATCGGCAACAGCAACAAAATGCGAGAAGTCTTTCAGATGGTTTCGCAGGTGTCAAAGAGCAATGCCACGGTTTTAATTCGAGGTGAAAGCGGTACCGGAAAAGAACTTGTGGCAAATTCCATCCACTATAACAGCCTCAGGGGTAAAAACAGATTTGTTAAAGTCAATTGCGCAGCCCTTCCCTCAAACCTGATTGAGAGTGAACTCTTCGGGCATGAAAAAGGTTCGTTTACGGGGGCCATCAGTCAAAATATCGGAAAATTCGAGATGGCCAACAAGGGTTCCATCTTCCTTGACGAAATCGGATCAGTGGGACTTACTGTTCAAATCAAACTCTTGCGGGCTTTGCAGGAAAAGGAGTTTGATCGCGTCGGCGGACATCAAACCATCAAAACGGATGTGCGCATTATTGCCGCAACCAACAAGAATCTCGAAGAGGCCGTTCAGGATGAAAGCTTCAGAGGCGATCTGTATTACCGTCTTAATGTTTTTCCCATCTATATGCCGCCTTTAAGAGAACGCAAGACCGATATTCTGCTTTTGGCCGACCATTTTCTCGAAAAATACGCAGCAGAGAACCATAAAGATATCCGTCGATTTTCAACCCCTGCCATTGATATGCTCATGCAGTACCACTGGCCGGGAAACGTTAGAGAGCTCGAAAACTGTATCGAACGGGGCGTGTTATTGTGCGAGGAAGGTGTCATTCACAGCTATCATCTACCACCCACCCTTCAGACAGGGATGGAAACCGATACGCTTCCTGCCCTATCCCTTGAAGATGCCGTGGCAAATCTTGAAAGGGAAATGATCATCGATGCCCTTAAGAATACGCGGGGCAATACAACCCTGGCGGCCGGCATCCTGAAAACAACGGTAAGGAAATTCGCCTACAAGGCCAAAAAATACGGGGTTGATTATCGTCATTACCGGTGAGAACACTTCGAGTCCATTATGCCCGTTCAAATGGCCTTAGAACAAAAAAAGAGGGGAATCAAAATTATCATTCAAATTGACGGCCCGATTTCTCACATCAAAACAACGGCAGCAGCTCTGGCCACTTTAATAATTTGATTGGGAAGGATTCCCCCCACGATCATTCCGAAAATTAATAGTCCGGTCAGCATTTTAATGGGAAGAGATACCCAAAGCTCGGGCAATTCCTTTTCAGGTTCCGTCAAGTAGGCCGCTTTCAACACCAAAAGGTAATAATAAAGGGAAATGACAACATTGATCATGGCGATCAGCACCAGTGTGAAGTAGCCTTTTTCCATGGCCGCGGTAAAGACTAATAGTTTGCTCGTAAAACCGATGGTCGGCGGAATACCGGCCAAACCAAAAAGTGACAGCATTAAAGCCATGGCCAGGATGGGAGAACGGCGATGTAATCCGGCCAGGTGCTCGATATCCAAATTTCTGCCGTCATCCGCCACCTTAACCACCACCAGAAAACATGTGAATTTCATTACCAATAAAGACCATGCGTAAAAAATTGCACTGGTATAACCGTTTTGATTCATACTTAAAATGCCGATGAGTACATAACCGGCATGGGCGATGCTGGAGTAGGCCAGTAACCGCTTTAAATCTTTTTGGACAACGGCTGCCAGGTTGCCCAGGGTCATGGAAACAATGGAGAGCGTTACCAGGACATGGATCAGAGGGGCACTTCCGGCACCGGTGAACGCAATCATTCGTATAAGTATAGCGATTGCCGCCACCTTGGAAGCCGTGGCAATGTATGTGGCCACCTGGTTGGCAGCATTTTCATAAACGTCCGGAGCCCAGAAATGAAAAGGAAAGACGGCCAGCTTGAAGAAAAATCCGCTGAGCAGCAAAATCAAAGCCATAATCACCTGGGGCCTGTCAATGACACCGGGCAGCACTTTAATAATTTCGACAATATAGGTGGCCTGAACGGCGCCGTAAAGCAAGGCAAAACCGAAAAGCATCACGGCGGAAGCCGAAGCCCCTATCAGGAAATATTTGATGCCCGCCTCAATGCCTTGGTTTCGTCCTTTTCTCAGGAAAACCAGGGTGTATAGGGAATAACTGGAGAGCTCAAGGGCGATGTAAATGGTCAAAAGATGTGCAGCACTGACCAGCATCATCATGGACAAGGTGCAAATCGTAAGCAAAAAATAGAATTCGGGATGACGCTTCTCTTCAATGCCGTTGAGTTCCGAGCAAAGGCACACGACCAGAAAAAACCCCATGGACAGCATCACTTTGAAAACTTGGGAAAAGAGATCGATGCGGTAGGTATCTAAAAAAAGATCTCCCTGAAAACGGACACCCGCAAGACATACGCCAACCCCTATAGAGGCCAGAACAAGAGCCATGAAATAGTCTCGTTGTTTTACGGCGTATGGCGCCATGGACAGGCCTAAGAAAAGAATACCCGTCATTAAAAAATAAAGTTCGGGACTGAAAATTATCCAGCTCATCATGGCAACCCGTTAACAAATGGAATTGACGCCGTCTGTATCATATCAAACATTAAAGAAGGAAAAAGGCCGAACAGTACGATGACCGAGACCAGAATCATCCTGGGAATTCCAAGTTTGAAGGAAACATCCTCCAGGTGAGCAAAGCGCTCATTTTTCGGACCATAACAGGTACGCTGCACCACGCGCAAAATGAACAGAGCACTCACGACCAAGGCGCAGACAGCCAGTATTCCATAAATCGGATAGACCTTGAACGAAGAAATAAAAACCGTCAATTCCGCCCAGAAACTGGCCAGACAGGGAACACCGATACCGGTGAGCGCCGCAACAATAAAATAGCCGGTTGCCACAGGCATGATGCGACTCAGCCCCCCGAGTTCCGAAATGACCTTGGTGTGAGTTTTGTCATATATGTAACCCACCGATGAGAAAAATAAGGCTGTCATCACGCCGTGGGCAAACATCTGAAAGACGGCACCGTTAAGCCCGTTCACGGTCACCGTGGCAAGCCCCAGGCCCACGATACCCATGTGAGAAACACTGGAATACCCGATAACATATTTAATATCCTTCTGGCTCAGTCCGACAAAAGCACCATAGACAATACCGATGGTGGCAAGCAGGGCCATGAGGTGTGCCCAATACTGCCATCCCTTTGGACAAAGGAAGATGGCCACGCGCAGCACTCCGAAGGCACCGATTTTCATAAGCACGCCGGCGTGGATCATGCTGACTGCTGTGGGTGCAGCCACATGGCCCACCGGCGACCAGGTGTGAAACGGCCATACACCGGCCAAAATGCCAAACCCGATATAAAGAAGAATAAATGCAAATTTCTGTTGAAATGGGGTGAAGGTTTCCGGCTGCATAAGGACAACCAGATCAAAGGTATTTAATCCCGACTTGACAACAAGATAAACAATGGCGGGCAAAATCAGGGCACTGCCCGCCAGCAGATACAGGGTCAGCTTCATGGCTGCATACTCTTTGCGCGTACTTCCCCACACGGCAATGAGCAGGTACATGGGGAAAAGTGACACATCATACCAGACGAAAATAAAAAAAAGATCCAAGCTCATGAAAAGCCCGAAGACACCGGTAACCAGAAGGAAGACGAGTGAAAAAAACTCCTTGACCCGGGTCTCCAGTTCCCACATGGTGAGGACCCCCGTAAAAAAAACAATGCCGGTCAAAAGCAGCATGGGCAGCGAAAATCCGTCAACGCCATTATAATAGGTGATTCCTATGGAAGGAATCCATTGGAATTTTTCAACAAACTGGAGGCCGCCCTGACTTTTGTCATAGGCAAAAAATAAATATACGGATACAAGCAGGGTAATTCCGGAGAATATGGCACTAACCCATTTAATGTGTGTCGTTTCATCTTTAGGAATAAGCAGGATGATGAAAAGCCCCCCCAAGCAACTGAGGAGGATTGTGGATAGATAGGGAAAACCCGCATATGCTATTTGCATCTGAACATACCCTAAAATAAAAAGTAAAGCGCCAGTAGAACAACGACAACAAACATCACCATCAATTTATACTGAATCATTGAAAGATGAAGGTCTGAAAGTATACGGCCGCTTCTTACGGTACTTTTGCCCACCGCATGGATACTTCCGTCGATCACCTTGTTGTCATTTTGTGTACACAGATTGGAGATCCCCCGGTAGATAACAGCATTCAAAAACCAGCGATAAAACCGGTCCAGATACCACCGTTCCAGAAAAAACACCTTTACGGCCGGAATCCGTTCAGCGAAACCTATCTTGGCGGATTTGCTGCGGCCGAATTCCAGCCAGGCAATCAATATCCCGCCGATAACCAAACCCAATGCTGCATACGGCAGCCAGGGGGGATGATGTTTACCAATCTCTCCTAAGCTGGCATGGCCGCCTGTTAGGAAAAGTTTTAGGAGGTCCTGACTGAAACCCATCAGCAGTGTTATGGTCGCCAGGATGATCAGGGGCCAGGCCATCATCCAGTAATATTGACGTTCAATGTCATGTTCGTGAGTTAATGGGCTGTGTCTCTTTAAATCCTTTGTTTCAGAATGTTTCGGGAATATAATAATAAAGATCAATCGAAATGTGTAATAGGCGGTTAAAAATGCACCCATAAGTCCTGCTGCCAGCCATACGGGATTATTCAACACCGCCAACTGTGCTAAAATCAACTCCTTGCTGAAAAATCCGGAAAGCGGCGGGAAACCCGCCAATGCTGCGGCGGCGATGATCATACAGATCATGGGAATTGTTAAACGACGACCTCTCTGTTTGCCGATTTCAAATATGTCGTTACTTTCACAAGCATGAATAAAAACCCCGGAACACAAGAAAAGCAAGGCTTTAAATCCGGCATGGGTGGTCAGATGAAACACCCCTGCAACATAGCTGCCCGCAGCCAGTCCCATGATCATAAACCCGAGTTGACTGATGGTGGAATAGGCCCAGACCTGTTTGATATCCCGGCTGACCATGGCCATGGTAGAAGCCATAAGCATACTGATGGTG